>JABLTM010053727.1_pt1 | contig 273676 bp, 347 predicted proteins | sample 7160121 | NCBI WGS metagenome assembly JABLTM01 (sample SAMN14651224, study PRJNA627086) | human gut metagenome | isolation source: feces | host: Homo sapiens
CGCAACGAGATAGAACGAGAGTTATCTTTAAAGGTAATCGGATGAAAAAAGATATATTTAATGTGCAGTTTTGAGGGAGCAATCCTTTGATAATATTGTTATTAAACCTGTGGTTATTCCATAGGTTTTTTTTATTTGTCTGATTCAGATAAGCTGTTATATATTGAAATTTATAGTCCGAAAGGTGATAGTGATTTAAAAAGTGAAATATTTCACATTATACAATATAAAATATTGATAAAACGCTTGCGTATATTCTATAAAAAGAGTAAAATTATAAATAAGATAATAAATGTGAATATTTAAATAAAGTGGCAGGTGATTTATATGAGAATGTATGATTTGATTTTAAAGAAGAGAGAGGGTGGATGTCTTACTGAATCTGAGATTAATTACATTGTTAAAGGATATACACAGGGGAGTATTCCGGATTACCAGATGTCAGCATTTCTTATGGCCGTTTATTTTAAAGGCCTTTCAGATGAAGAAACTTTTGCATTGACTAAGGCAATGACAGATAGCGGTGAGAAACTGGATTTATCCTGTATACCGGGAGTTAAAGCTGATAAACACAGTACCGGTGGTGTGGGAGATAAAACTACACTTGTGTTGGCACCAATGATAGCATCACTTGGCATTAATATGGCGAAGATGAGCGGAAGAGGATTGGGCAACACAGGCGGTACAATTGATAAACTGGAATCTTTTCCGGGCTTTAATACATCATTGACTAATGAACAATTTATAGAAAATATAAAACATATCGGTATTGCAGTTAATGGACCGACGCTAAGTCTTGCTCCTGCTGATAAGAAAATTTATGCATTGAGGGACGTTACGGCAACTGTAGAAAATGTTTCACTTATTGCAAGCAGTATTATGAGTAAAAAACTTGCAGCTGGTGCAGATATAATTGTACTTGATGTTAAGTCTGGAAGTGGAGCTTTCATGAAAAACGAACATGATGCATTACAACTTGCACATGAGATGGTAAAGATAGGAAAAGCATCAAATAAGCAAACGATTGCGGTTATATCTGATATGAATCAGCCATTAGGACATAATATTGGAAATGCGTTGGAGGTTGTTGAAGCTATTGAAACATTAAAGGGAAAAGGACCAGCTGATTTGCATAATCTTTGCATTGCACTTGGAACACAGATTTTAGAGGCAGCCGGAAAAGCATCGGATGCCGCACAGGCCAAAGATATGCTTGAATCATCACTGACGAATGGCACTGCATATTCAAAATTTAAGGAATTTATCAAGACCCAGGGTGGAGATATAAGTAATATTGACAACCCGATGAAACTTGTAAATGCAAGTTATATTATGCCTGTAATATCAAATTCTGAGGGGTATGTTGAATCAATCGAATGTGAACAGATAGGAAGAGCATCTATGATTCTTGGTGCAGGAAGAAAGGATAAAGACAGTCCTGTTGATTTATCTGCAGGAATAGTTCTTCATAAAAAAACAGGTGATTTTGTCAATAAAAATGAAGAAATTGCAACTATATATTTTAATAAGAAAGAAGTAAAAAATGATGTTATTAATATTATTTTGAATTCATATAAAATAGTGGATAAAAAGTGTGAAAAACCTGAACTTATTAAGCAGATTATTAAGTAGAATTAGTCATAATTATACGCTTAATTATGTTGAAATAGTTGCAAAAACTTGTTATAATAAATTAATGAAATGAACGTGAATCGGAGGATTTTAGATATGGAAACTAACATATTAATGGAAAGCGGAACAAATGAATTAGAAGTTTTGGAATTTACAGTTGGCAATAATCATTACGGTATTAATGTAGCGAAGATAAAGGAGATAGTTCCATTTCATGTCGTAACACCTGTACCTAATTCACATCCTAATGTTGAAGGTATTTTTATGCCAAGAGATATGATGATTACAGTTGTAGACCTTGCTAAAGTTATTAATGCAAAGCCTTCGCCAGATATAAAAAAAGATATGTTTATTATAACTAATTTCAATCAGTTGAATGTAGCATTTCACGTTCATACAGTTATTGGTATTCACAGAGTATCATGGGCTGACATAATTACACCGGATAGTACAGTAAGTTCTCAGGACAGTGGTATTGCGACAGGTGTAGTTAAGATTGATAATCAGCTTATTATTATATTGGATTTTGAGAAGATAGTATCAGATATTAGTCCGGAAACTGGTCTTAAAGTATCAGATATAGAAGAATATGAAGGAAGAGAGAGAAGTCAGGCTCATGTTATTTCAGTTGAAGATTCTCCACTTCTTGGTGCAATGATAGGCAATTCTCTTAAAAAGTCTGGTTATGTTAATCTTACAAGATTTGCTAATGGACAAGAAGCATGGGATTACCTTCAGGAAGTTAAGTCAGGTGCAGTACCTAACGATATTGCATGTATAATAACAGATATTGAGATGCCTCAGATGGATGGACATCGTCTTACAAAATTAATAAAAACAGATGAGAAGTTAAAGAATATTCCTGTTATTATATTCTCATCTCTTATCAATGAACAGATGAGAGCAAAAGGTGAATTGCTTGGTGCAAATGCACAGTTATCAAAACCAGAAATAGGACAGCTTGTTGGTGAGATTGATAAGCTGATTAATGCTCAGAAATAATAAAAGATATTAGTATTTTATATGCTGTCACATTACTGGTGGCAGCATATTGTATATAAAAAATTGGAGATATAAGTTTGAAAGATTTTAATATAGAAGATTTTATTAATGATTATAATGAAGCACAGATGGTTGTAATAGGAATTGGTTCGCAGCTTACAAGTGATAAGTATGGTGAAATATCTGCAATGAATGAGATAATAACTTTTTTTAATAATTATTTAGATAAAAAGAATTATTTTATTATTACAACAAATAAAGAAAATATTTTTGAAAATACAGAAGTTAATCCTAAAAGAGTATGTGCTCCATTTGCTGACAATGAAGAAAACGGACAAAAACAGTGGGATTTATATAATAAATGGCTGTCGGCAACATTAAATAAGGAATTGCTTATAATTGAACTCGGTGAGGATTTTAATCATCCGAATGTTTTCAGATGGCCATTTGAGAAAATTGTTTTTATCAATCAAAAAAGTAAAATGTATAGAATTAATGATGAATTTTACCAGCTTCCTGAAAATATAGGGGAGAGGGCATGTGGCATTAATAAGAATGCAAAGGATTTTGTTAAAGAATTACGAGATATGCTTTTAAAGTAATTTATTGTTAAATTGATTATTGTATGATACAATTTTAATGTTTAAAATGGCAGTATTTATAGAATGAGGAGAAAATAAATGAGCTTAGATGAAAAACCGGATTTTTCTGAACCAGAACTTTCAGAAGATGATATGAAAAGGCTTTCACAGATGGGGCTTGATAATATTATAGAGCAGGTCACAACAGATACATCATCAGTTGATGATTTGTTTGATGATACGAAGGAAGAAAAAGACAACATTAATAATCAGAATAATAAAGAGAAATCTGACGAAAAAAAAGCTGATGTCAATATGGCTGTTGATACTGTTGATAATGATGAGACGGCGTCTGACTCAGCAAAAACATCAAAAAAAGGCAAGAAAAAACAGAAGAAAGAAAAGAAAAAGAAAAATAATATTTTTTCTGTTATAAAAAGTGTTTTCTTTGAGAATCTTGATGAAGAAGATGAAGATTTAGATATTGAAAAAAAAGAAAAGTCGTCTAAACAAAAAGTTGTAAAGACAAATAAAACTAAAAAATCTGTTGATGATGTAAGAAAAGATGATGATATCAGACAGTCAGCACCAGAGACACAGGCAGAGTTACAGCCACATGCAGAACCACAGCCGGAAAATGAAAGTATCATCGATGAAAACAGGGCAGACATTGCTGATAATATCAATCAAGATGATGAAAATTCTGTAAATAATGATATTTATGATGATACATCTGAAGATAAGACAGAAAAAAATGATTTGCCGGAAGAACCAGACAGAAGCAAAGATGAGAATGTACAGCTTATCAAGGAAATGTATGGTGACAAAGATAATCTTGACGAAAATATTGCACCTAAAAAGGGGCTTATAGCTAAGCTTAAATATCGTATTGCCCAGTTGAAGAAGAAAAATGCTGAAGAGGATAAACTGGAAGAAGAAGCTGAACTTGCAGATATAGAAGAACAGAAGAAGAAAAAAGAAGAAAAGCAGGCGGCAGCAGCAGTTAAAAAAGAAAATGCCAAGAAAGAGAAAGAAGTTAAGGCTGCTGAGAAAAAGAAGGCTAAGGATGCAAAAGCAGCTAAGAAAGCTGCAAAACCTAAGAAAGAGAAAAAGCCAAAGCCGGAACCAAAGCCTGGAGATATATTAAAGATAAAACCTAAGAGCATAATGTTATTTATTACACTTGTTGCAAGTGTGATTGTTCTTATTTCACTTCTTAATACAACAGTAAGCTATACAACAGCAATTTCAAAGGCAAAAACAAATCTTGAAAATGGTGATTATTCAAAAGTTTATGAATCATTATCAGGAATGAAATTAAATAAGAGTGATGAGACATTGTACAGACAGGCAACGCTTATAACATATGTTACAAGACAGTATGAATCATATCAGAATTATATGGAAATGGATATGAAAACGGAGGCAATCAATGCACTTGTAAAAGGACTTGCCAGATATGATACATATTATAATGAAGCGAACAGTCTTGGTGTCGGAAACCAAATGAAAGAAGCACGAGCACAGATTATACAGGCTTTTAATGATACATTTAAAATATCTGAATCAGAAGCAGTATCATTAGTTGCTATGTCTGATAATAATTTTACGCAGTACTATAGAAAAATTGAAGCATACGGAAAGGCAAGATAATAAATGATAGCTATAATCGATTATGACGCAGGCAATTTAAAGAGTGTAGAAAAGGCATTAAAGTATTTAGGTCAGGATGTTATTGTATCAAGAGATTCGAGTGAGATACTTCAGGCTGATAAGGTTATTCTTCCGGGCGTAGGTTCGTTTGGAGATGCAATGAATAACCTTGACCATTTTAATCTTGTTGATACAATAAAAAAAGTAGCCGAAAAGGATACGCCATTTTTAGGAATCTGTCTTGGATTACAGCTTTTATTTGAAAAGAGTGATGAGACACCGGGAGCAGAGGGACTTGGAATTCTTAAAGGAGAGATATTAAGAATTCCACCAAAGGAAGGATTGAAGATTCCTCATATGGGATGGAATTCACTTAATATAAAGCCACAGGCAAGATTGTTTGACGGAATTGCTAATAACTCTTACGTTTATTTTGTACATTCATATTATCTTAAAGCTGAGGATGAAAATATAGTTGCAGCTTCAACTGAATATTCAACACATATTCATGCTTCTGTTGAATCAGGAAATATATTTGCATGTCAGTTCCATCCTGAAAAGAGCAGTGATGTTGGTTTGAGAATTTTGAAGAACTTTGCTTCATTATAATATTAGTAATTATATTGATTGGAGATATAATATATGTTTACAAAGAGAATTATTCCATGTCTGGATTGTAAAAACGGAAGAGTTGTAAAGGGGACTAATTTTGTGGATCTGCGTGATGCAGGAGACCCGGTTGAAGTTGCCCAGATGTATGATAAATCAGGAGCTGATGAACTTGTATTTCTTGATATCACAGCTTCAAGTGACGGAAGAAGTACAACTGTAGATTTGGTAAGAAAGGTTGCTGAAAAGGTATTTATTCCATTTACAGTTGGTGGTGGAATAAGAAGTGTTGATGACTTTAAGGTGCTTTTGAGAGAAGGTGCAGATAAGATTTCAATTAATTCGGCAGCTATTATGAATCCGACACTTATAAGTGAAGCAGCAGACAAGTTTGGAAGCCAGTGTGTTGTGGTTGCAATAGATGCTAAAAAACGCGATAATGGCAATGGATGGAGTATTTATAAAAACGGTGGCCGTGTTGATATGAATATTGATGCGGTTGAGTGGGCAATGAAAGCTGAAAAGCTTGGTGCCGGTGAGATACTTCTGACAAGTATGGATTGTGATGGAACTAAGGCTGGATATGATATTGAGCTTACAAGAACAATTGCAGAAAATGTGTCCATTCCCGTAATTGCCTCAGGCGGAGCAGGTAGTATGGAACATTTTTATGATGCTTTTACTGAAGGAAAAGCAGATGCAGCTTTGGCAGCGTCATTGTTCCATTATAAAGAAATGGAAATAATGGATTTAAAGAAATATCTTGCAAATAGAGATATTCCTATGCGTTTATAGAGGTGTATAAAATATGTCAATGATTAATAATGACTGGCTTGATGCAATAAGCCCGGAATTTTCAAAGGATTATTACAAAAAATTATATACATTTGTAAAGGATGAATATAGTAAAACAATTATATATCCGCCTGCAGAAGATATATTTAATGCATTTCATTTTACACCTTTAAGTAAAGTGAAAGTGCTGCTTCTTGGACAGGATCCATACCATAATGAAAATCAGGCACATGGGTTAAGTTTTTCTGTACTTCCATCACAGCATGATATTCCACCATCATTGCAGAATATATATAAAGAACTGCATGAGGACTGTGGATGTTATATTCCTAATAACGGATATTTGAAAAAGTGGGCAGACCAGGGCGTTTTGCTATTAAATACTGTACTTACAGTACGTGCACATCAGGCCAATTCGCATCATGGAAGAGGTTGGGAAAATTTTACAGATGCAGTTATTCAGGCTGTTAATGCACAGGACAGACCTATTGTATACATGCTCTGGGGAAGACCGGCACAAAGTAAAATCCCAATGCTTACTAATCCAAAGCATCTTATACTTACAGCACCTCATCCAAGTCCGCTCTCAGCATACAGAGGCTTTTTTGGCTGTAAACATTTTAGCAAAGCTAATGAATTTTTGAAAGCAAATGGAGCAGAGCCGATTGACTGGCAGATAGAAAATATATAGAAATACGTAATAAAATCCCCCGGGTGTCTGATGAGACCCGGGGGATTTTTTGAGCGAATTAAACACTCAATATTAGGAGAACAATAATATGAATGAAAACTAGAAAGTTTTATTCATCTGAATCTAATTCGCTGTCTGCTAATGCACCAACAGAAGATACAATTACAACTGTGGCGATAATTGAAACAGCAACTCCAATGATTGGACCAATAAATAACATAAACATTGAATAATCAATCCCCTTTACTAAATAAAATAAAGCTACGTTTTAAAAACTAATCTAATAATAACACTACTTAGATTCTTTTGCAAGATTTTTATTTGCGGTTGCGAGCATAAGCTTGATTCTGTTAAGCTGGTTGACTTCTGAAGCACCCGGGTCGTAGTCAACTGCAATGATATTTGACTCAGGGAAAGCAGCACGAAGCTCTTTAATTACGCCCTTACCAACAATATGGTTAGGAAGACATGCAAATGGCTGACAGCATACAATGTTTCCTGCACCATTATGTATGAGTTCAATCATTTCGCCTGTAAGCAGCCATCCTTCACCGGTCTGGTTGCCGAGTGAAACAAGGTCTTTTGCAAGAGCAGCTGTTTCTTGGATACTTGATGGAGCAGTAAAACGCTTGCTTTCTTTTAATGCTTTTGTAGAGCTCTTTCTGAACCATTCAAGAATTTTAATAACTGAATTGTTCAAAAATGCTGATTTCTTTGAAGCACCGAGGTAATCACGCTTGAAGTTTGCATTTTCGGCACAGTAAAGCAGAAATCCCATAAGGTCAGGAACAACAGCTTCAGCACCTTCACTTTCAAGCAGGTCTACAATGTAATTGTTGGCAGAAGGAAGGAATTTTACAAGGATTTCTCCTACAACACCAACTCTAGGTTTCTTAATATCAAGAAGTTCAATATTATCGAAATCTTTTATTATTGCACGGACGTTTTTATTGTATTCACGCATAGAAACTTTAGGCTGTGTCAGCTGTTCAATTAATACTTTTTTCCATTTCTCATGGAGAGCATTGACAGAACCTGGCACTTTCTCATATGGACGTGTTCTGTATACAACATTCATAAATACATCACCATAGACAATAGCCATCATTGCTTTTTTGAGCATTTTCAGGTCGTATTTAAAACCTGAGTTGACTTCAAGCCCCTGTGCACTGAGTGATATTACAGGAATATAAGATAATCCAGCTTTTGAAAGTGCTCGTCTGATGAAACCGATATAGTTTGATGCACGGCATCCGCCGCCTGTCTGTGTGATGATAATAGCTGTCTTGCTTAAATCATATTTACCTGAGAGAACAGCATTCATAATCTGTCCGACTACCATAAGAGAAGGGTAGCATGCATCATTATTTACATATTTAAGTCCCATATCAACTGATGACTTATTGTCATTGTCAAGAACTTCAAAATTATATCCGCATGATGAGAGTGCAGGACCAAGCAGGTCAAAATGGATTGGTGACATCTGAGGGCAGAGAATAGTATAATTCTTTCTCATTTCAGGTGTGAATTCTACTCTGCTAAATGCAGCACTTTCAATCTTTCTCTGGTAATGTTTCTTTTCACGTACCTTTAAAGCTGCGATGAGTGAACGTACACGGATTCTTGCAGCACCAAGGTTATTAACTTCGTCAATTTTAAGTACAGTATATATTTTACCGGCCTTTGTAAGGATATCATTTACTGCATCTGTTGTAACAGCATCAAGACCGCATCCGAAAGAATTAAGCTGGATAAGATCAAGGTTATCTTTTGTCTTAACATAGCTTGCAGCTGCATAAAGTCTTGAGTGGTACATCCACTGGTCCATAACGATGAGAGGACGGTCAACTTTACCAAGATGAGAGACTGAATCCTCTGTTAAAACAGCAATGCCATATGAATTGATAAGTTCAGGAATACCATGGTTGATTTCAGGGTCAACGTGATATGGACGACCGGCAAGGACGATACCGCGTTTACCAGTTTCATCAAGGTATTTGATAACTTCTTCACCTTTTTTATGTATGTCTTCCTTTGACTGCATAAGTTCATTCCATGCATCTTTAACAGCTGCTTTTACCTGTGATGACGGAATGTTATTGAATTCTTCAGAAAGACGTTTTTCAAGAATTTCAACATTTTCAAAAGAGAGGAATGGATTTCTGAAATCAATATTTTCAGTTTTTAATTCTTCTACATTATTTTTAATGTTTTCAGCATAAGATGTTACAATCGGACAGTTATAATGATTGTTTGTTTTTTCAATTTCTTTGTGTTCATAAGGAACGCATGGGTAGAAGATAAACTTAACACCCTGTTTAATAAGCCATGTTACATGTCCGTGTGCAAGTTTTGCCGGATAACATTCTGATTCTGATGGTATCGACTCAATACCGAGTTCATAAATCTTTCTGCTTGACTGTGGTGAAAGAACGACGCGATATCCTAATTTTGTAAAAAATGTATACCAGAAAGGATAATTTTCATACATGTTAAGCACACGAGGGATGCCGACAGTTCCCCGCGTTGCAGCATCTTCTGCAAGTGGTTCATAATCAAAAAGTCTGTGAAGCTTGTACTCAAAAAGATTTGGCATTTTTTCAGTTGTTTTTTCTTTTCCAAGTCCGCGTTCACAGCGGTTTCCTGTAATGAAACGTCTTCCGCCAGAGAATTTATTAATTGTAAGGTAGCAGTTGTTGGTACATCCCTTACAACGTGTCATTGTTGTGCTGTATGTAAGCTCGTTAATTTTGTCTATAGAAAGCATTGTAGATTCTGAAATTCCGTCATAACGTTCTCTGGCTATTAATGCGGCACCAAATGCACCCATTATACCTGCAATGTCAGGACGGACTGCCTTTACGCCTGTGATTTTTTCAAAGCTTCTAAGGACAGCATCATTGTAGAATGTACCACCCTGAACAACGATATGTTTTCCAAGGTCACCCGGATCAGAAATTTTGATAACTTTGTAAAGTGCATTTTTGATAACAGAGTATGCAAGTCCGGCAGAAATATCAGCAACTTCTGCACCTTCTTTCTGAGCCTGTTTAACTTTTGAGTTCATGAATACAGTACATCTTGTACCGAGGTCAATAGGATGTTTTGCAAAAAGAGCTTCTTTTGCAAAGTCCTGAACAGAGTAATTAAGTGATTTGGCAAATGTCTCAATGAATGAACCACATCCTGACGAACATGCCTCATTTAACTGTACTGAATCAACAGTCTGGTTTTTAATCTTGATACATTTCATATCCTGACCGCCGATATCAATGATACAGTCTACTTCAGGGTCAAAAAATGCGGCAGCGTAGAAGTGTGATACTGTCTCAACTTCGCCGTCATCAAGCATAAGTGCTGATTTTATGAGAGCTTCGCCGTATCCTGTAGAACATGACTGTACAATCTTGGCATCTTTAGGGAGCTTTGTATAAATGTCTTTGATGGCACGTATTGTTGTGGCAAGCGGAGAACCATTATTACTGCTGTAAAATGAGTAGAGGAGTTTACCGTCTTCGCCTACGAGTGCAACTTTTGTGGTTGTAGAACCGGCATCAATACCAAGATAACAGTTGCCACTGTATGATGCGAGGTCAGCAGTAGGAACTTTTGCTTTATTATGTCTTTCTGTAAATGAAGAATAAGCTTCTTTATTTTCAAATAAAGGCTCCATACGTTCAACTTCAAAATCAAGTTTAATCTTGCCCTGAAGACGTTTTATAATGTCTGAAACATCAACACATATATCTTCTTTGTAATTCATTGCAGAACCGATTGCTGCAAAAAGATGAGAATGTTCTGGGGCAATAATCTGGTCAGGACCAAGATTTAATGTACGTATAAAAGCTTCTCTTAACTCTGATAAGAAGTGAAGAGGACCACCTAAAAATGCAACATTGCCACGGATTGGCTTACCACATGCAAGACCTGATATGGTCTGATTAACAACAGCCTGAAAAATAGAAGCTGACAAATCTTCTTTTGTTGCACCTTCGTTGATAAGAGGCTGGATGTCTGATTTTGCGAAAACTCCACATCGTGCAGCGATAGGATATATAGATTTGTAATTCTTTGCATATTCATTAAGACCTGAGGCATCGGTCTGTAAAAGAGTAGCCATCTGGTCAATAAAAGAACCTGTACCGCCGGCACAGATACCATTCATACGCTGGTCAACACCATTAGTGAAATAGATAATCTTGGCATCTTCTCCACCAAGTTCTATTGCAACATCGCACTGCGGAGCTTCAGCCTGAAGAGCAGTGGAAACGGCAACAACTTCCTGCGTAAAAGGAACTTCAAGATGTTTGGCAAGAGTGAGACCGCCTGAACCTGTAATTACAGGGTGGCAGTTAAAATTACCAACAGAAGCTACAGCTTTTTCAAGAAGCGACTGTAATGTTTCCTGTATATTGGCAAAATGACGTTCATAGTCTGAAAAAATCACTGTATTGTTGTCATCAATAAGGGCAATTTTAACGGTGGTTGAACCTATATCAATTCCAAGTTTATATGAATTCATAAAAATATCAGGCAAAAAGTGCCTGCCTCCTTAATTATAATTTGTCGAATAATGTGATTCGTTTCATTATATTATGAAAAAAAATAAATTTCAACATTATAACCTTATTTTATTGATTTTACATATTATGGCAATGCAAAATTTTAGAGTTTTAATATATTTTTTATAAAAGAACAGTGATGATTCGTTGACAAAAACAGTTTATATATTTATACTAAATTTAATTAGCACAAAGGCGTTGAAAGGGGCTTGTTTAAAGTATGAAATTCTTTGATAAGTTAGAACGTAGATTTGGTAAATATGCCATACCAAATCTTATGTATTATATTATAGGTATATATCTTGTAGGATTTGTTATAGAATTATTCGCACCTGATGTATATACTTATTATTTTAGTCTTGATGCGGCAAAGGTACTGCATGGTCAGGTATGGAGACTGGTTACGTTTATTTTGCAGCCACCGTCAAGCAGCATTATTTTTATGGTATTTACATTATATTTTTATTATGTAATCGGAACTGTACTTGAGAGAATATGGGGTTCATTTAAGTTTAATGTCTATTATTTCAGCGGAATAATCCTGCATATTATTGCAGCATTTGTTATTTACTTTATATTTGGCTGGTCATTTAACATGTCAACATATTATATTAATCTTGCACTGTTTCTGGCATTTGCGGTCGAACAGGCAGATACGGAAGTCCTTCTGTTTTTTGTACTTCCTATAAAGATGAAGTGGCTTGGATGGCTTGATGGAATTATATTTGCAATAACAATTATTGGCGGATATCTTACACCTGTAATGCCTAAGGCTATATGGAGAGGATTTTATAATGCAGGACTTCTTGCCGGTAATTCATATACATGTTATGTAATGGCAACATGTGCATTAATCTCAATGCTTAATTTTATTATTTTCTTTTTTGCTACAAGAAAGGCACCTGGCAGGACATATACACAGAAGAATTATCGTAAAGCTGAGAAAAGAGCTGATAAGGCAAGAAAAAATGCGGGAAGTTTCAACGAGAGATTTTATAATGCGAACTCTGAAAAAAGCACATGGGATAGTGCCAATAAACCGTATATTAATCCGAGAGGTACAAAGCACAGATGTGCTGTCTGTAACAGGACAGAGCTGGATGGCGATAATCTTACATTTAGATTCTGCACAAAATGTGCAGGCAATCTTGAATATTGTCAGGATCATCTGTATACACATATACATGTTACAGGTGATAATAACAATCAGAATACACAAAAAAATTAAAAAATGTTTTGAAAGAACGGCATAAATATGTTAGTATCAATATAGTGCTGCAAAAACAGTATTTTTTCTTATTGCTATTATAAAAGATTTATGCAATAATTTGTATTTGTGTTTAGTATGAGATAAAATTAATTGAATTAAAGTTTATTTTGGAGGTCAGAATGAAAAAAACTAAAATAATTTGTACAATGGGTCCTAATACTAATGACAGAGAACTCATCAAAAGTCTTGCTCTTGTAGGAATGGATGTTGCAAGATTTAACTTCTCTCATGGTGATCATGAAGAGCAGGCAGGACGTTTCGCATTAGTTAAGAGCGTAAGAGAAGAACTCAATATTCCTATTGCTACATTGCTTGATACAAAGGGACCTGAAATAAGAACAGGTGACCTCAAGGACGATAAGAAAGTAACACTTAAAGAAAATCAGAAGTTTACACTTACAACAAGAGACGTACTTGGTGATGAGACAATTGGAAGAATCACATATGCAGGTCTTCCACAGGATGTTTCAAAGGGAAATACAATTCTTATTGATGATGGTCTTATTGAACTTCGTGTAAATAATGTTATAGATGGCACTGATATTGAATGTACAGTAGTAAATGGCGGTGAGCTTGGTTCAAGAAAAGGTGTTAATGTTCCTAATGTAAGTATCCGTCTCCCGGGTATCACAGATAAGGATAAGGATGATATTTTATTTGGTATTGAACAGGGATTTGATTTTATTGCAGCTTCATTTGTAAGAAATGCAGCTTGTATTCAGGAAATCAAGGAACTTCTCTGGTCTCATAACGCAGATATTCCTGTAATTGCTAAGATTGAGAATGCAGAAGGCATTAAGAATCTTGATGAGATTATCAGAGTTGCTGATGGTATCATGGTTGCCCGTGGTGATATGGGTGTTGAAATTCCTGCTGAGCAGGTTCCTCATATCCAGAAGGAAATTATCAAAAAATGTAATGCAGCATATAAGACAGTTATCACAGCTACACAGATGCTTGATTCAATGATTCGTAATCCACGTCCTACAAGAGCTGAGGTTACTGATGTTGCCAATGCTATTTATGATGGTACAGACGTTGTTATGCTTTCAGGTGAGACAGCTAATGGTAAGTATCCTCTTGAAGCATTAAAGATGATGGTTAAGATTGCTGAGACTACAGAGCAGGATTTACCTAAGAAGTATGCAGATTATGCTAAGCTTCATACAAAGAGAGGAGTATCAAGTGCTGTTACTAATGCAACTGTACAGACAGCAGAGAATTTAAATGCAAAAGCAATCGTATGCCCTACAATTTCAGGATTTACAGCAAGACTTGCATCTAAGCTCAAGCCGGATACACAGATTGTTGGATGTTCACCATATGATTCTGTTCTTAGAAAAATGCAGATTTATTGGGGCGTAAGACCTGTTAAGACTGCTATTGAGACTTCTACAGATAAGATTATTGAGCATGCACTTGTCACAGCAGAGAATGCTGGATATATTGGCGAGGGAGATGTTGTCATTGTATCTGCCGGTATAGCAACAAACTCTTCTCCAACATCAAAGAGAGGTCTCACAAATACAATGCGTGTTGTAACAATCTAATTGTTACATCATGAGCATATGTCGTGATGACATTTATGAAAAGTAAACTTTTAAAAATATTTATATGGATTCCTGCTGTTATTTGTGCGGTTATGATATTCGGATTTTCGGGACAGAATGGTGAAAACTCGGGAAATCTCAGCCGTAAGGCAGCAGGTGTCATAGTTGATATTGCAGACAGCGTACATCTTGTAGATGTACGCTGGAATGGCAGACAGGAACTTATAGACAAGATAGAATTGCCTGTAAGAAAAGCAGCACATATGACTGAATATGCAATATTTGCATGTCTTGTTTATCTGGCATTTACAGTTGATGGTGTCAGTTGGCAGCTCGTCAGATTTATAAGTTTTTTTGCAACGGCAGCATTTGCATGTTCAGATGAATTTCATCAATTATACGTTCCGGGAAGAAACGGCTGCGTTACAGATGTACTGATTGACTGTGTTGGAATATTAATCGGTATTATTATATGTTCCATAGCTGACAGGCGTAAAAAAATGATAATTTAGTATGGCATTTTAGAAAATATTGTAAAACGGGAAGTGGGGAATAAACATATGACACTTTATGATGAATTAGTAGCAAGAGGACTTATAGCCCAGGTTACTGACGAAGAGCTTATAAAAGATTTAATTAACAATGGGAAAGCTACATTTTATATTGGTTTTGACCCAACTGCTGATAGTCTTCATGTAGGTCATTTTATGGCACTCTGTCTTATGAAAAGACTTCAGATGGCAGGTAACAAACCTATTGCACTTGTAGGCGGCGGTACAGCTATGATTGGCGATCCGTCCGGCAGACAGGATATGCGTAAGATGATGACAGAAGAACAGATTCAGCACAATGTTGAATGTTTCAAAAAGCAGATGTCAAGATTTATTGATTTTTCAGATGGCAAAGCAATACTTGCTAACAATGCTGACTGGCTTTTAAATCTTAATTATGTTGACTTCTTACGTGAAGTCGGAGCATGTTTTTCTGTTAACAATATGCTTAGAGCAGAATGTTATAAGCAGAGAATGGAAAAAGGACTCAGTTTCCTTGAATTTAATTATATGATTATGCAGTCATATGACTTTCTTATGCTCTACAAGAAATACGGATGTAATTTACAGTTCGGTGGTGATGATCAGTGGAGTAACATGCTTGGCGGTACAGAACTTATAAGAAAGAAATTAGGAAAAGATGCGTCAGCAATGACAATTACACTTCTTCTCAACTCTGAAGGCAAGAAGATGGGTAAGACACAGTCAGGTGCAGTATGGCTTGACCCTGATAAGACATCACCATACGATTTCTATCAGTATTGGAGAAATGTAGATGATGCAGATGTATTAAAATGTATCAGAATGCTTACATTTATACCACTTGAAGAGATTGAAAAGATGGACAGCTGGGAAGGTGCACAGCTTAACAAAGCAAAAGAAATTCTTGCATATGAGCTTACTAAGCTTGTTCATGGCGAAGAAGAAGCAAAGAAGGCAGAAGAGACTGCACGTTCTATATTTACTGGTGGAGATGCACAGAATATGCCTTCAGCTGTAATTTCAAAAGAATCTTTTAAAGATGGAAATATCGATATTATTTCAATTGTTCATCAGGCAGGACTTGCGTCTTCAAGATCAGAAGCAAGAAGAGCTGTTGAGCAGGGCGGCGTAAGCGTTAATGGTGAAAAAGTATCAGCTATTGATGCAGTATTCGCTATGGAATTATTTGAAGATGGCGTAGTTGTTAAAAAAGGCAAGAAGAATTTTAGAAAAGTAACAGTTTAGGATGTCACGAAAATGAAGAAGAATCAAATTGTTCTTATCAGAGTTGTCAGTGTAGCTATACTTATGGCTGCACTGGCACTGATTTTAATATTTGGTGCGGGAAGTACTGTTTTTACAAAAATAATAAAAGACCTGAATAATGGTGGCGTTACATCTGGTGCTTCAGCTGTTTCTGTATATAATCTTGTATGTTATAAGGGAATGAATGCCATATATCAGATAATATTCGGAATTGCATTGTTTACAACAATAGTTGGATTTGCAGGTGTGTTTTTTCGTATTAAGGGAACGGATATATGTCTTAATACGGCTATAATTTTTGATGTTGTAACAGGAGTATATCTTATACTTGCATACGTTCTTGAAAAAAATAAATTTATGCATAAAGTGTTTGCAAAAATTTATCTTGGAGAGTTTGATACACAGTTTACGGCTGTAAGACTTATAAAACTTCATGTTCTTATAGCAGGAATATTGCTTATACTTGTGAGTCTGCTTGCGTCAGCAATTGTAAAGTCAAGTGGAATACCAAAGATGGCCATTTACAAGGCTGAGAGTAATCTTGGATGGCTTCTTATAATACCATTGTTTTTTACATCATTAATATTTGATGTAGCAAGAGAATGGGCAATAAGAATTGCTTCGGGTTACAGTGATGTGTCAGGGCAGCTTTATGATATTTTAAAAGATTATTATTTTGGTGATAAGTTCCTTTTTTCAATGCCAAAGTGGCTTATTGTTTTTGTGGCTTCAGTTATAACGCTTTTTATAATGGGAGTGCTTAGAATTCATTTGAAAAGAATATTTGCTGTGATAATGGGAGCTGTTTTTACAGCTGCCGCTCTTATAAGATGCGTTGTTTTCTGGATGAATCCACCCGCAATATTCGGAACACTTTCCTATAATGAAAATGTGTGTGATATGACAGACAGAGCAGGGGCAGCATATATGATATGTTTTGTTCTGGATATATTTTTTATTACAATTCTGGCAGTATTATGTATAATATGTGCACAGAAAAAGTTTTTTGAATTAAAAAATATACTGATAATCACAATCGGTTATGCAATTATCAGTATAGCTGCTATATTAATTCTTGGTTTTGGCGGCATATCTGCAATCTATGCAGGATGCGGCGTAATTGATGTTATAGCCTCATCAGCATTGCTTTATCTCGTCTATAAAAGTTGATGCTATCATTGAGTAGTTTGTATAGTATACAACAAAACCGGGCTTTGAACCGGCAGGTTTTTTAACTTCTTTCTTTAAAACATAATCAACTTCAACTTTATCCTGGCTGTGTCCTTTTGAAAAATGTGCTGCGAGTGCGGCTGCTTCTTCAAAGGTACGGTCAGGAATTTCTTTGCCGTCAGTTTTTAATATGACATGTGAGCCTGCCATATTTTTTGCATGAAACCACCAGTCGCTGCCGTTTGCAAATTTGAAAGTAAGCTCATCATTCTGGAAATTATTTTTGCCTACATATATGTCGAAACCGTCGGATGACATGAAGTGAAGCGGTTTGCTTACAATTTTAATTTTCTTTGACGTTGTCTGATGACGATGTATATATCCTGACTCAATTAATTCTTCCTTGACCTGTGCAAGATCGTCCTCAGATACAGCAATGTCAAGTGATGAGGCGACTGATTCAAGATGTGCTATTTCGGCACGGGTTTCTTTTATCTGTATACTTTCGGCTTCAAAAGTACGTTTCAGTTTATTATATTTATTAAAATATTTTACTGAATTTTCGCGTGGTGTGAGTGTTGGGTCAAGAGGAATTGTGATTTCCTCGTTAGTATAATAATTAAGAGCTTTGAATTCCTTACTGCCTTCCGGAATATTATAGCCGTATGTGTTTATAAGCTCTCCGTAAACACGGTATTTATCACGTTTTTCAGTATCTTTTAACTGCTTTTCCTGTATGTCGGCTTTTTTAACGGAGCGTTCGAGTGCCGTTGAAACTATTTTCCTTAAATCAGATGATTTCTGGCGGATTCGTGTTACAGCATCTTTTTTGGAGTAAAAATCTCTTAAAAGAGTGCTGACAGAATCATATTTTGTACACTTGTCAAACATTTCAAGCGGAATTGATGAGAATTCTTTTGGTTCATCTCCGATGTATACAATATTTGGAGTGAAAATATTATTTTTAATATTATCCATTATATTGCTGAAAATGTTGAACAAGTGAAGACTTTCATTTTCCTCAAGACAGTTCGCAGGCTTGTCAGAATTGATTGAAGCTTCAAAACATATTTCTTCTGCAGCGACAGGACTGATACCCGTATATGATGAATAAATTGCTTTTGATGTGCTCACAGGGCGTGTAAGTGCTGTGTTTTTAAATTCGTCATAATTCGTATTCAGTGGATTTTTCTTATCTGATGTATTGGGAATAAAATATTTTCGTCCCGGAAGAACTTCTCTTACAGAACTCATCTGTGATGAAACACGCTTGATACTGTCAAGGATTGTGTCGCCGTCGCAGAATATTATATTGCTGTGTTTGCCCATGAATTCTGTTATAAGATGTTTGCGGCATACATCCCCCATTTCATTCAGGTGTTCAATCTCAATGTCAAGAATTCTCTCAAGACCGGGCTGCGTGATGCCTATAATACGTCCGTTTCCGAGATGCTTCCTTAAAAGCATGCAGAAATTAGGGGCAGTCATCGGACTTGGCTTATTATCATCGGTAAGATATATAAGTGGAAGACTTGCATTAGCAGAAATTACAAGTCTGTACTGGCCGTTTTGCGTTTTTATTGTAAGAAGAAGTTCATCAGCTTCCGGCTGTGCAATTTTATATAATCTTCCTCCGATGAGCTTTTTGTTTAGTTCATGTTTTATATTAGAAATGACAATACCATCAAGTGCCATAAAATCCTCCTTGTTTTTCCGAAGGAAAAATCCAAACCTAGTGGTGAGGAGAGGATTTTCCCTTTGTTTTCTTGCTTATTTTAGCATAAAAATGAACTTGTGTCTTGTACTTTTGCTATATTATTGATATAATTAGCTGATAAGTGATTTTGATGATTAAATATATTATCATAGCGGAAAGGTATGGCTGACACAATGATAAAAAGTATGACTGGCTTTGGCAGATGTGAGCAAAGCGAGGGAACAAGAACAATAACAATTGAAATGAAGTCTGTAAATCACAGATATCTTGAGGCTGGAATAAAGATGCCTAAAAAGCTGAATATTTTTGAAGCACGTATGAGAGAAGTGCTTAAAAAATATGCACAGAGAGGTAAGATAGATATTTTTATTTCATATGAAGATACAGCTGACAGTAATGTTCATTTGAAATATAACAGTGATCTTGCGGCTGAGTATATGAATATACTTGACAGCATGGCTGAACAGTTCGGCAAACAGAATGACATAACAATAACTTCACTTTCAAGATATCCTGAAGTTATTACTATGCAGGAAGAGACGGAAGATGAGGAAGAGTTGTGGGCATTTATAAGTAAAGCTTTGGAAAATGCCTGCTCGCAGTTTGAACAGACAAGAATTCTTGAGGGAACAAATCTTAAAAATGATTTGCAGGATAAACTTAACCATATGGAAGAACTTGTTGATTTTATTGAGAGCAGAAGTCCACAGATTATGAAAGAGTACAGAAGCAAGCTTGAAAATAAAGTTACACAGCTTCTTGGTGATACACAGATAGATGAATCAAGAATAGCAACAGAAGTTATTATATATGCAGACAAGATATGCGTTGATGAAGAGACAGTAAGATTAAGAAGTCATATTTCACATGCACGTAAGTGCCTTGAGGAGACCGGCGGCATAGGAAGAAAGATGGACTTTATCGCACAGGAGATGAACAGGGAGTCTAATACGATTTTGTCAAAGGCAAATGATATAGAGATTTCTAATGCTGCTATAGATTTAAAGACACTTATAGAGAAAGTGCGTGAGCAGATACAGAATATAGAATAATTAATATTGATAAATAACTTGATTGTTTTTCAAAATTCAGATATAATTATTCGTACATATTTTTGACAGAAAAGAGGCTGATTATGAATAATCAAGGCACACTGCTTGTTGTTTCAGGATTTTCCGGAGCAGGTAAAGGCACAGTGATAAAAGAGCTTTTAAAAGAGCATGATAATTATTCTTTATCAATATCTGCAACTACAAGGAAGCCGAGAGAAGGCGAGCAGGATGGCAGAGAATATTTCTTCAAGACAAAAGAGGAGTTTGAAGATATGATTAGCAGGGGCAGATTCCTTGAACATGCCCAGTATGTTAATAATTATTACGGAACTCCAAGAGATTATGTTGAGGAGCAGATAAAAGCAAACAGGAATGTGATTCTTGAGATAGAAAGTGTTGGTGCACTTAATGTTAAGAAGATATTTCCTGAGGCAGTTCTTGTTTTCATAACACCACCTGATGCTGATGAACTTGAGAAGAGACTCAGAGGCAGAGGAACAGAAGATGAAGAGACAATAATTGCAAGATTAAGAAAAGCTGCCAAAGAATCAGAAGGTGTTGAAAAATATGATTATATAGTTATCAATGATACAGTTAAAGAATGTGCTGTATGCATTGATGATATTACGCACAGAAAAGAAGATGTACTTGCAGAGTGCAGTGCGGACAATGCTGATAACATTAAGGTAATTAACCAGATAAGACAAGATTTAAAAAAATATTAATTTAAGGAGAGTTATATATGTTACATCCATCATATTCAGAATTAATGGAAGCTGTAAACAGCAGAGCAGAAGAAGGAGAACAGGCAGTAGTACAGAGCCGCTACTCAATTGTCAAGGCGACAGCAGAGAGAGCAAAGCAGATTATAGATGCAAGATATCTTGAGGAAAAGTATGACAAGATTACAATTCCTGATAAAGATGGTAAGGACAGAGCACCTAAGAAGACTCCGGAAGACAGAAGAAAGATTTTCATGGGTAAAGAGCTCATTGATAATGCAGAAGATATGAAACCATTATCTGTTGCAGTTAAGGAATTATACGAAGGAAAGATTAAGATTGTTGATAATACTTCAGCAGACGAAGATTAATTGATAAAGGCTCAGCCATGCAACAGATTCTGCATGGCTGTTTTTTTCTGAAAAGAGATACAGGAGGCAGTGTTGAGCGGAAAATATATTGAAGAAGATAAAACAATAACATGTTCTGTAAGCAATGACTGTGGCGGATGCTGTTATACAAAAGTTCCATATGATAAAACTTTAAGTTTAAAACAAAAACATGTTACGGAACTTTTTAGAGGTGTTGCAGAATGTGAAAAGATAACAGGAATGTACAGACCAGTCTGTTATCGCAATAAAGTTCATGCTGCAGTTGGAACCAACAGGGACGGCAGAATAATTACAGGTACATATAAAGAAGGCACACATAAAATAATTCCGGTTGACGGATGTATGATAGAAGATGCCCAGTCGGAAAATATTTTAAAAGAATTGAGAAGATTATTTCAGTCATTTAAGTATCAGCCTTATAATGAAGATACGAAACGTGGATTTATAAGACATGTTCTTATCAGAAGAGGATTTTCAACGGATGAGACGATGGTTGTCCTTGTAACAGGACAGGTGCAGTTTCCGTCAAAAAATGCTTTTATAAAAGAATTATTAAAAGCATGCCCGTCTGTGACGACGATAGTTCAGAATATTAATAATATGTCAACAAGCATGGTGCTTGGAAAAAGAAATATTGTCATCTATGGAAAGGGATATATTGAAGATGTACTCTGCTCTAACAGGTTCAGAATAAGTCCTGATTCATTTTACCAGATAAATGTCAAACAGACAGAAAAACTCTATAAAGCAGCGATAAAGGCAGCCGGGATAAATAAAAATGATACAGTTGTTGATGCATATTGCGGAATAGGAACAATTGGAATAACAGCTGCAAAGTATGCAGGAAATGTTATCGGCATAGAACTTAATCCGAAAGCGGTCGAGGATGCACAGGTTAATGCACAGATCAATAATATAAAAAATATAAGATTTTTTGAGGGTGATGCAGGTGATTTCCTTGTTGAATATGCCCGGAATAAAAAAGCAGATGTTGTAATCATGGACCCTCCAAGAAGTGGTTCTGATGAAGCATTTCTTAAATCTCTTATAAAGATAAAGCCAAGAAGCATAGTATATATTTCTTGTAATCCTGATACACAGATAAGAGATGTAAAGATTCTTGAAAAAGGCGGATATAAGGCAGAAAAATGTATGCCATTTGATTTATTTCCATATACGGAGCATATTGAAAATATCTGTGTTTTAAAGAGAGGGAAATAGCAGTGGAAGAGAATAGTAATATACAGGAAGAAGTAAAGACAGAAATAAAACAGGAAAATAATCAAGATGATGAAATAGAAATTCTTGAAGTTGAAGAGGTTAAAGAAAAAAAGGATTTTTCCAATGTTTTGTCTGGGATTTTTAAAAATAAAAAAATGCTTACGGCGGCAGGAATCGTTGCTGTTGTTATTGCTGCAGCTGTTACCTGTGTGGTTATTTCAGTAAATAAAAGAGGCACAAAACAGACGCTGGCTGTTGAAGAGACGACAACACAGGCTGAGACTGTAACGCAGGAACAGACGACAGAAGAACCAAAAAAGCTTGAAAATCTCATGCTTGAAGCAAATGCAGATGAGAGTTCAATAACAGCTCATTTTGTCAATGAATCAGGAGAAGCTGTGACAGGACATAATTTTGCAGTACGTCTTTTAAGCGGAAGCATTGAAGAAAATCAGGAAAAAGTTGATAAGCTTAAAAATGATAAAAAGAGCGGTACAGATAATCTTAAAGAAAGCACGGCAGTACAGACACAGGAAAATGGCAGCCAGTCAGAAGATGTAGTTGCACAGACCGGTGCAACAGAGTATGAAGATGATAATCAGGATGGAGAAGTTGTTATAACTGACCTGAATGAGGGAACATACACGCTTGTTGCAAAGGCATATGAGGGATTCGCACTTCCTGATGCTGCGGAAGTTTCACTTGTAAAATATACAGTTATAGAAAATATTCTTGAAAGTGTTGTATATGAAGATGAAAGCACAATTAAAGAAGACCCGGAGAATGGCAGGGATGATGAGCCGGAAGACGAGCCGGTAACGCCGAATGGCTCAATTGTGATAACACCGCCATCGTATTCGGATGATAATAATGGTGTGGTTTCTCATATAAAAACACAGAATGATTCATATGTTTATGAGACAAAAAATGTAAGCACGGCAATATTTTCCGATTCTGATATTGCAACATATGAAAAGGCAGCATGTTTTATAGAAAATAATGATGAAATAAAAGAATTTGAAGGACTGGTAAAAGAAAGAACAACAGTTTCTGTTACAGATGGTGATAAAAGTGTTATAAGTACATTTCTTGTAAAGAGTGATAAAAAACAGGAATCACAGACAACAGCTGAAAAAGAGACACAAACAGCATCAGACGGGAAATTGTATGATGTATATACTCTTTCACCGGTTCTTGTAAAAGAATATGGCGATGGCTGGCATAATATTGGCGGAAACAGATATTATTACAGGGGTTCACAGCGTGTGACAGGCTGGCAGAATATAGATGGATTGCAATATTATTTTGACGGAAATGGTAAACTTTCATCATGTACAATGATAGATGTTTCGACGTATAATGGAGATATTGACTGGAATGCAGTCAAAGCAGCCGGAGTTGATTATGCAATTATCCGTGTGGGTTACAGAGGATATGGAACTGCAAGACTTGTACAGGACAGGCGTTTTGAACAGAATATGCGTGGTGCAATAAATGCAGGAATCCGTGTCGGTGCATATATTGTCACACAGGCGGTAAATACTGAAGAAGCTGTCGAAGAGGCGAGCTTTATAGTAGAAAAATGCCGTGGATACAATGTGACACTTCCACTTGCAATTGATGTAGAATGGGCAGGAAACAGTTATGAAGAAGGAAGAGCCAATTCAATATCTGCTTCAACAAGAACAGATGTAATAAATGCATTTGCAAGAACGGTAATGAACAGCGGATATGCAGCTATGGCATATGCAAATAAAGACTGGTTTGAAAATAAAATATATTCAGGTAATCTGTTTTCATCATGCAAAATATGGCTGGCACAGTATAGAAATACTGAATATACATATGGCGGACGTGTAAATATGTGGCAGTATACAAGCAAAGGCAGAGTTGACGGAATAAACGGAGACGTTGATATAAGTGCATGGGTATATTGATAAAAGATTTAAAAGAATGGAGATTAATACATGAAAATAATGTTTGTGTCCTTAGGGTGCGATAAAAACCTTGTAGATACAGAAAATATGCTTGGTATTTTAAGAAACAGAGGATTTGAATTTACTGATGATGAATATGAAGCTGATGTAATAGTAGTAAACACATGCTGTTTTATACATGATGCAAAACAGGAAAGCATTGATACAATTCTTGAGATGGCTGAGCATAAAAAAGACGGAAAATGTAAGGCACTTATTGTTTCCGGATGCCTTGCACACCGTTATCATGATGAAATAGAAAAAGAAATCCCTGAGGTCGATGCTCTTCTTGGAACAGCTTCATATGATAAAATTGCAGAAGTTGTATTATCAGTTCTTGAAGGCAAGGGATACAGCTGTATAGATGATGCGGACAGACTTGTAATGACGAAGGATGAAAGAATAATAACTACAGGCGGTTATTATGAATATTTAAAGATTGCAGAAGGATGTGATAAGCATTGCACATACTGCATTATTCCAAAGGTGCGTGGCAATTACAGGAGCTATCCAATGGAATATCTTGTTAAGCAGGCTGAACAACTTGCTGAAAAAGGCGTTAAGGAACTCATACTTGTCGCACAGGAGACAACGGTTTACGGTGTTGACATTTATGGTAAAAAAATGCTTGCAGAGCTTGTAAAAAAACTTGCTGCAATTAAAGATATTGCATGGATAAGAATACTTTACTGCTATCCTGAAGAAATAGATGATGCTCTTATTGAAGTTATCAAAAATGAGCCAAAAGTCTGCCATTATCTGGATATGCCGATACAGCATGCCAGTGACAGCATTTTGAAGAAAATGGGCAGAAGAACAACAAAGCAGGAACTTAAAGATGTAATAAATAAACTCCGTGAAAATATACCTGATATTGCACTCCGCACAACACTTATAACAGGATTTCCAGGCGAAACACAAAAAGACCATGAGGAAATGCTTGATTTTGTTGATGAGATGGAATTTGACAGGCTTGGAGTATTTACATATTCACCTGAAGAGGATACGCCGGCAGCAGTTATGCCAGACCAGATTGATGAAGAAGTGAAAGAGCAAAGAAGAGATGCAGTCATGGAACTACAACAGGAAGTTTCGCTTGACAAGTCGGAAGAAATGGTAGGAAAAGTTATAGACTGTCTTATAGAAGGCAAGATTGAAGATGATGATACTTATGTAGGCCGTTCATATAAAGATGCACCTAATGTGGATGGATTTGTTTTTGTAAAAACAGATGCTAATCTTATGTCGGGTGATATAGTTAAAGTACGTATTGACGGTGCAATGGAATACGATTTGATAGGTAGTCTGTGCGATTAGGCATGGAAGAATGGAGGAATATATGAATCTGCCAAATAAACTTACAATTCTTAGAACAATATTAATACCTTTTTTTCTGATATTTATATATACAGATTTCTGGGGAAAAGGAAATGCTTATATAGCAGTTGCGATATTTATAATAGCAAGTCTTACTGATTTATTAGATGGAAAAATAGCAAGAAAATATAATCTGGTGACCAATTTCGGTAAATTTATGGATCCGCTTGCAGATAAACTTCTTGTCTGCTCTGCACTTATCGCACTTGTTGACCTTGGAAAACTTGCTGGATGGATTGTCATTGTTATTATAGCAAGAGAATTTATAATAAGCGGATTCAGGCTTGTTGCTTCTGATAATGGAGTTGTAATTGCTGCAAGCTATTGGGGAAAGTTCAAGACAACATTTCAGATGATAATGATAATTCTTCTTGTTCTTGATCTGCCATTTAAATATATGAACATAATAAACATGGCAGTTGTATATATTGCACTTGCACTTACAGTGATTTCGCTGATTGATTATATTGCAAAGAATTACAAGGTATTTATTGAAGGTTCATCAAAATAAAACGGAAAGTTTTATCTGAAGGGAGCAGCATTTATGGAATTAAGAAATAATGGTCTTCTTGAAAAGCATGTTGTTGATGTTTTAAAAGAAAAAAAACTTACTATAACAACGGCAGAATCATGTACAGGTGGGATGATTTCGTCAAGGATTGTGAATGTTCCGGGAGCTTCGGCAGTGTTGAAACAGGCTTATGTAACATATTGTGATGAAGCAAAACATACAGTGCTTGGTGTAAAAAAAGAAACGCTGGAAAAATATTATGCTGTGAGCAGCCAGACTGCATGTGAGATGGCAGAAGGCGGTGCAAAGGCAGCTGGAGCAGATGTATGCGTGTCTGTTACAGGCGTAGCAGGACCGGATACAGAGGATGGAAAACCTGTTGGCTGTGTTTTTATCGGCTGTTTTTATAACGGAAATGTTACTGTTAAGGAATATTCATTTAAAGGAAACCGTATGGAAATACGTTCACAGGCAGCAGATGAGGCTTTAAAACTTGTTCTTAATGTTGTAAAATAAATTGCCTGATGATAAAGTATCAGTGATTGGTATGTTTTTACTAATTGCTGATATTTTTAATTTATTATTTAAAAAATAACTTTACAAATAAAATACAGCGTGATATACTCATACTATAAATTAATATTAATTATGTAAATGAGAACAAATATTCGCTTTATACTTGACATCAGCTGGACAATAATATATTATATATTTTACGAACAGGTGTTCATGACGTGCATGTATAAGAATATGTGCTAAGGAGAGGAGAAGTATGGTTAAAGAAGAAAAGATTAAGGCACTTGATGCCGCACTTGCAAATATTGAAAAACAGTTTGGTAAAGGCTCAGTTATGAAGCTTGGTGAGTCTAATTATAATCTTAATGTAGAGACAGTTCCAACAGGCTCATTAAGCCTTGATATAGCACTTGGACTCGGCGGTGTTCCAAAGGGAAGAATTGTTGAGATATATGGTCCTGAATCAAGTGGTAAGACAACAGTTGCACTTCATATGGTTGCAGAAGTACAGAAACGTGGCGGTATAGCGGGATTTATAGATGCAGAGCATGCCCTTGACCCTGTATATGCCAAGAACATAGGCGTTGATATTGATAATCTTTATATATCACAGCCTGACAGTGGTGAACAGGCACTTGAGATAACAGAGACAATGGTGCGTTCAGGAGCTGTTGATATTATTATTGTCGATTCTGTTGCAGCACTTGTTCCTAAGGCAGAGATAGACGGCGATATGGGTGATTCACATGTTGGTCTTCAGGCAAGACTTATGTCACAGGCGTTAAGAAAGCTTACACCGGTTGTAAGCAAGAGCAACTGTATTGTTATATTTATCAACCAGCTTCGTGAAAAAGTTGGAGTTATGTTTGGTAATCCTGAGACAACAACAGGCGGTCGGGCTTTGAAGTTTTATTCATCAGTAAGAATGGATGTAAGAAGAATTGAGACGCTCAAGCAGGGTGGCGAAGTTATTGGTAACAGAACAAGAGTTAAGGTTGTAAAGAATAAAGTGGCACCACCATTTAAGGAAGCAGAGTTTGATATTATGTTTGGCAAGGGAATATCTGTTGAGGGTGATATACTGGATCTTGCAGTAAGTATAGGACTTGTACAGAAGAGTGGTGCATGGTTTGCATATAATAATGAAAAGATTGGACAGGGACGTGAGAATGCCAAGAATTATCTTGCTGAACATCCTGAAGTTATGGAAGAACTTGACAAAAAAGTAAGGGAACATTATTTTAGCAAAGATAACGAAGAATCAGCAGAGAATGCAGAGCAGAGCACGTCTGAAGATGCAAAAGGGGTGCCGGCAAAGAAAAAGGCAGCAGCTAAAGAAGAATAATTAATATGGAATATTTCGTTACATCAATAAAAGAGATTACTTCAAAAAGAAGAGCTGTATATGTTGATTATGAACATGTTTTTGCATTGTATGCCGGAGAGTTAAGGAAGTTTGGCATTAAAGAGCAGTCCTATATAAGTGAAGATGTATATGACGAGATAATGACAGTTTTATCTAAACGTGCAGTTATCAGGGGGATGAATCTGTTAAAGAATAAAGATTACACGAGAGCAGAATTTATTAAAAAACTGAAAGACGGATATTATCCTGATAAAGCAGTTGATGCTGCATTGGAATATATTGACAGATATGGTTATATAGATGATGACAGATATGCAAGAAATTATGTAGTATTTAAAGCTCCTGTCAAAAGCAGGCGTATAATAGAACAGAAGCTTAAAGAGAAAGGCGTTTCCGCTGATATAATTGCATGTGTATGTGATGAGTATTACAGTGATAATGGTGAGTGTGAACTGAATCAGGTTGTTAGTCTTATTGAAAAGAGAACATCTAAGACAGATATAAGCAGAATGGATTACAATGAAAGACAGAAGCTTATGGCATATCTTTACCGACGTGGATTTAACTTTGATATTATTAATAAGGCTATTGATAAAGTATGTGATAATTGCATGTGAAACTTATCGGACAAGCGTAAATTTCTTGACAATAAAGCAAAATGAGTATAATATTAATATGTTGTATTGCTTGTACAATGAAAACTAAATAAGGAGGTGCTCCTGTGCTGGTTATTATCGCTATAATTGCAACATTGGTTATAGTCGCACCTATTACATGGTTTATTTCTGGTAAAGTTATCCAGAAGGCAAATGATGCCAAGATTGGTAATGCCAATGAAAGAGCCAGAGAAATAATAGATGAAGCATTAAAAACAGCCGAGACAACTAAGAAAGAAGCACTCTTGGAAATTAAAGAAGAATCTTTGAAAAACAAGAATGAACTTGAAAAGGAGACCAAAGAAAGAAGAGCTGAAGTACAGAAGTATGAAAGAAGAGTTCTTTCTAAGGAAGAATCCCTTGACAAGAAAATTGAAGCTGTCGAAAAGCGTGACTTGAGCATTACCAAGAAAGAAGAAGAACTTGGTAAAATGAAGCAAAAAGTTGATGAACTTGAACAGAAGAGACAACAGGAACTTGAAAGAATCTCAGGTTTAACCTCCGAACAGGCAAAAGAATATCTATTAAAGACTGTTGAAGATGATGTAAAACATGAAACTGCTGTAATGATTAAAGCATATGAAAGCAGAGCAAAAGAAGAAGCAGATAAGAAAGCAAAGGATTATGTGGTAACAGCTATCCAGAGATGTGCCGCAGATCATGTTGCAGAGACTACAATTTCTGTAGTACAGCTTCCTAATGACGAGATGAAGGGTAGAATTATCGGTCGTGAAGGCCGTAATATCCGTACTCTTGAGACACTTACAGGTGTGGAACTTATTATTGATGATACTCCTGAAGCTGTCGTTTTGTCAGGCTTTGATCCAATCAGACGTGAAATCGCAAGAATAGCGCTTGAGAAACTCATTGTTGACGGACGTATTCATCCGGCAAGAATTGAAGAGATGGTTGAGAAGGCTCAGAAAGAAGTAGAAGTTTTAATTAAAGAAGAAGGTGAAGCCGCAACTCTTGAAGTTGGTGTTCATGGTATTCATCCGGAGCTTGTAAGACTCCTTGGAAGAATGCGTTTCAGAACAAGTTATGGTCAGAATGCGTTAAAACATTCAATTGAAGTAGCACAGCTTTCCGGCCTTTTGGCAGGAGAGATTGGTTGTGATATCAAGCTTGCAAAACGTGCAGGTTTGCTTCATGATATTGGTAAATCAATTGACCATGAAATAGAAGGTTCTCACGTTCAAATCGGTGTTGATTTATGTAGAAAGTATAAAGAATCGCCGACTGTTATTAATGCAGTAGCATCACATCATGGTGACGTCGAGCCAGAGAGCTTAATTGCTTGTATTGTTCAGGCTGCTGATACAATTTCAGCTGCAAGACCAGGTGCAAGACGTGAGACGTTAGAAACTTACACAAACAGACTTAAACAATTAGAAGATATTACCAATTCCTTTAAGGGAGTTGAGAAATCATTTGCCATTCAGGCTGGTAGAGAGATTCGAGTTATGGTCATTCCTGAAGTTGTTAGTGATTCGGATATGGTACTTATGGCAAGAGATATTTCAAAACAGATTGAGAGTCAGATGGAATATCCAGGACAGATTAAGGTCAGCGTTATTCGTGAGTCACGAGTTGTTGATTATGCCAAATAGAATGATTAGAGTTCATAGAACACCTGTGGGTATTGCCCGCAGGTGTTTTTTTTGTGTGCATATGCCAGCCGGAAAAAGTATATGTAAAACAAGAGACTGTTACTAAAATTAAGCCAAATGCAAAAAATACTTAATAATATAAAAAAAATACAAAGATAAATTAAAATTTTTAGTTTCACTATTGCCTTTTTTGACGATTTATTGTATCATATCCAAAGTTTAATAAAAAGCAGGAGGTTTGGCTATGCAATATTGCGAAATGAGCAAAGAAGAATTATTAAAACTTAAAGAAGAATTGGACGAGACATATAAAGAGGCACAGTCTAAAGGTCTTAGTCTTAATATGTCAAGAGGTAAGCCGTCAGCAACACAGCTTAATATTACTATGGATATGCTTGATACTATTAACAGTTCTTCAGATATGAAGTCAGAAGATGGAACAGATTGCAGAAACTACGGTGTTCTCGATGGTATTCCGGAAGCTAAGAAGCTTATGGCAGATATAATGGGAACAACTCCTGAACATGTGATAATATATGGCAATGCAAGTCTTAATATTATGTATGACCAGGTTTCAAGAGCATATACACATGGTTTGCTTGGAAATACTCCATGGTGCAAGCTTGATAAGGTTAAATTTCTTTGTCCTGTACCTGGTTATGACAGACATTTTGCTATTACCGAGCATTTTGGTATCGAAATGATTAACATTCCAATGTCAGAAAATGGTCCTGATATGGATATGATAGAAAAATATGTAAATAATGATGAATCTGTTAAAGGTATATGGTGTGTTCCTAAGTATTCAAACCCTCAGGGCTACACATATTCAGATGAGACAGTTAAGAGATTTGCAGCATTAAAGCCGGCTGCAAAAGATTTCAGAATATTCTGGGATAATGCATATGTAATTCACCATCTTTATGAAGATAAGCAGGATGAAATTCTTGATATTATATCAGAATGTGAAAAAGCAGGAAATCCTGATATGGTATTTGAATTTGCTTCAACATCAAAAGTAAGCTTTCCTGGTTCGGGAATGGCTGCACTTGCTTCATCTGAGGCGAATGTTGCTGATATTAAGAAACAGCTTACAATACAGACAATCGGTCATGATAAGATTAATCAGTTAAGACATGTAAGATATTTTAAGAATCTTGAAGGCGTAAAGGCTCATATGATGAAGCATGCTGCACAGATGAGACCAAAATTTGAGGCAACACTTAAAGTCCTTAAAGAAGAACTTACTGGACTTGGTATCGGTACATGGTCAGAGCCACGCGGTGGTTACTTTATTTCATTTGATGCTATGGAGGGCTGTGCAAAGGCAATCGTTGCAAAATGTAAAGATGCCGGAGTTGTACTTACAAATGCAGGTGCAACATTCCCATATGGAAAAGACCCTAAAGACAGCAATATCCGTATTGCACCATCATTCCCAACACCTGAGGAGATGGAACTTGCGTCAGATATATTTGTATTATGCGTAAAAATAGTAAGTATTGAAAAAATACTTGAAACAAAGTAAAATAAATTATAAGACAAACCCATTTCAGATATAATATTTGGAATGGGTTTATTTAAAATAAGTAAAAGGATGGAGAAGAGTATGAATACATTTGGATTTATCGGAATGGGTAATATGGGTTATGCTATGCTTAAAGGTGCACTTAATTCGTTTTCAAAAGAAGACATAATATTTACATGTCCAAGCAGTGACAGAAGAGAAAAAATAAGTGAGGAGACAGGCGTAAGATTTGCGGAGAGTAATGCTGAATGTGCAAACAATGCAAAATACATAATTCTGGCTGTAAAACCTCAGGTATATGATGTGGTTTTAAAAAATATACATGATATAGTTACAGAGGAAAGTATTGTAATATCGCTCGCACCCGGAATAACAATTACAGATATAAAAAGAAAACTTGGTGACAATATAAGAGTTGTGCGTGCAATGCCAAACACGCCTGCACTTGTCGGAGAGGGAATGACAGGGATAAGCTATAATACAGCAGAATTTTCATTTGAAGAAAGAGATATAATTGAAAAATTCTTTAATTCTTTCGGCAAAGTGGTAACTGTTCCGGAAAATCTTATGAGTGGAGTTGTATGTGCAAGCGGAAGTTCACCTGCATATGTATACATGTTTATAGAAGCACTTGCAGATGGTGTCGTAAAGTATGGAATACCGAGAAAAGATGCTTACAAGCTTGTTGCACAGACTGTACTTGGCTCGGCAAAAATGGTTCTTGAAACTGGTGAGCATCCTGGAAAATTAAAGGATAATGTATGCTCACCTGGAGGCACAACAATTAAGGGGGTTGCAGCTCTTGAAGAAAATGGATTCAGAAATGCACTTATAAAAGCGACAGATGCATGTTTTGAGGCATGTAACGGAGTAAAAAAATAATAAAAACAATAAATTTAGAGAATAGGGAATAAATATGGAACATATAAAAAGAGTCGGAAGAACATTAAAGCATAAAGGCTCAATATTATCATTTTATGAAGATGATATAATGACACCTGACGGAAATGTTGCAAAGTGGGATTTTATCGAGCACAGCGGTGCAGCTGCGGTTATTCCGGTGCTTGATGACGGAAGAATACTTCTTGTGAGACAGTTTCGTAATGCACTCGACAGAGAGACACTTGAAATTCCAGCAGGTGGAATAAATAAGGGCGAAGAGGCATATGCTGCGGCGATGCGTGAGCTTGAAGAAGAGACAGGATACAAGACAGACAGACTTACGCATCTTGTAAGCCTTGTGACAGCAGTTGCATTCTGTAATGAGATAATAGAAGTTTATACTGCAAAAAATCTCTGTAAAACACAGCAGCATCTTGATGAAGACGAATTTATTGATGTTGAAAGTTACACTGAAGATGAAATAACGGATATGATTTACAGCGGTAAAATACAGGATTCAAAAACTATTGCTGCAATTATGGCATATATAAATAAAACGAAACATACAATGCAATAAATAAAACAAAAAAGGCCAGGTTGTGAAGGCATCATTATTAATAAGAAGATACAGGTTTATTTTATTTATTTTTGCCGGGATGATTGTTGGAACGGTATTGTTTAACATATTTATAAAATTAAAAATAACAGACGCAGATTTACTTGGAAATGATTATCTTGCAATATATGATTCGGTGAGAATAAATGGAATAACAGTGTGGAAATATGTGTTAAAATCACGTATGAAATGGCTGGTATTTCTTGTACTTGCAGGAATAACAAAAATAAGAATTCCGATTTATGCATTATTTACAATGGCGGCCGGAGCCGGAAGCGGAATACTTATAAGCATAATGGTTTTAAAATATGGGCTTATGGGTATTGCTGTATTTTTGATTTCAATATTTCCGCAGTTTATCTTTTATGGAATAATGTATGTTCTTATGTTAAAAATATTTATCGAGAGTACGGGATTGGTAGGAATGAGAAAAAATCTTATTCTTGCAGGAATTATAATTGCTATGTTTATAGCAGGTACATATATGGAGGCTTTTTTGAATCCTATAGCATTAAAAAAAATGTATATGCTGATTTTTTAAGATTAAATAAGGCAAAAAAGGCGGCGTTTTTCTTTCCTTTTGGAAAGTTGAAAATGCCGCCCTTTTTCTGTCTTTATTTATACAAGCTCTGCTATTTCGTATAAAAGCTTTTCTGATTCGTCCCATCCAAGACATGGGTCAGTGATAGACTTTCCATATACACCGTCGCCGACTTTCTGGCAGCCCGGTTCAATGTAACTTTCAATCATAATACCTTTGATGAGCTTCTTTACGTCTGATGAATGTTTCATGCTGTGAAGGATTTCTTTAGTGATACGAATCTGTTCCTGATATATCTTTCCTGAGTTGCTGTGGTTTGCATCTACAACGCATGCCGGATTCATCAAATCGCGGGCATTATACATATTGACAAGACGCATCAGATCTTCGTAGTGATAGTTAGGAATGTTCTGACCATGTTTATTAACGGCACCACGCAGAATTGTATGTGCGAGTGGATTGCCGGGTGTTGCAACTTCCCAGTTTCTGTAGATAAATGTCTGTTTTGCCTGTGCAGCAACAACAGAATTAAGCATTACAGAAAAATCACCGCTTGTAGGGTTCTTCATTCCGGCAGGAACATCCATGCCGCTTACAGTAAGTCTGTGCTGCTGGTCTTCAACAGAACGGGCACCGACTGCGACATAAGATAGAACATCTGCAAGAAACCAGTAATTCTCAGGGTAGAGCATCTCATCTGCAGGCATAAGTTCTGTTTCTTCCATGACTCTTATGTGCATCTTGCGGATTGCTACAAGCCCTGCAAGCAAATCAGGCTTCTTTTCAGGGTCAGGCTGATGTAACATGCCCTTGTAACCTGTGCCTGTTGTACGTGGCTTATTTGTGTATACACGAGGAATAATAATAACTTTATCCTTGATTTTTTCCTGAACTTTTTTAAGGCGGAGTGTATAATCAAGAACGGCATCTTCGTTATCTGCCGAACATGGACCTATAATTGCAAGAAATTTATCTGATTTTCCAGTTATAACATCAGCGATTTCCTTGTCACGCTCAGCTTTTAATGCAGCTGTTTTTTCAGGGACAGGAAATTCGGCTTTAATCTCCGTAGGAGAAGGAAGTTTTCTTATAAATTCAAAACTCATTTTTTACCTCATTTCTGCGATTTTCGCTTTTGCATCAGCTTAGAATTATAATATAAATATTAAAAAATGTAAACCCGGGCATAAATAATTACTTCTTTATATAAAGAAGTTGTTGTCATATTCCACGTCTGTAAGAAAAAGTGCGTTAGGTGGAAGAGTGACGCCAGCATTGCTGCGTATTCTACTTTCCATGGCATGTTTTATATCGTCGTATGTAAACTGTCCGTAGCCTGCCTGTAAAAGAGTTCCGGCTATAATGCGTACCATATTATATAAAAATCCGTCCCCTGTAAAATCAATACGCATAATATCCGTGTTTTCAATTATTGAAATATTGATATCACTGATTGTTCTTACATGGGATTTATCAGGTGATTTGTCAGTTGTAAATGCTGAAAAATCATGTTTTCCTATAAAAATACGGGAACACTTTTTCATGAATTCAATATCAGGAGAACTGCACATGTTTGGTTTTATATTTAAAGGCGGCATACAAGGAGTGTATACAAATCTGCGAAAAAAAACATCGGGCTTGTCAGAAAGACTTACAAAATAAGAATAAGTTTTGCTCAAAGCACTTTTTCTGCTGTGAAAATCATCACGCACACGGCAGATACATGTTATTCTTACGGAATCGCACAGATTGCGGTTTAATTCTTTTGGAAAATTCTTTAAATCAAGGCTTTTATTGCAGAAAAAATCAGCGGTCTGGCAGGTGGCATGTACGCCCGAATCGGTACGTCCGCTTGCACGGATATTAATATCTTCACCTGTGAACTTACTTAATTCATAATTCAGAAGTCCCTGAATTGTGATTAACGGATTGTCGGGCTGAAGCTGCCAGCCGTTGAAGGAAGAACCGTCATAGGAAATGGTAAACATATAGTGAAACATCCAAAACTCCTTTTTTGGTAAAATTATCTAAAAACAAATATCTAAACTAATTATAGAACAAAAACAATAAACGGGCAATAGTATGATTTTGCAAAGGTTTGAGAATATAAAGAAAAAATACAAAAAAATTGAAAATTGTATATAATTCACAAAAAATATCAGATTGATATAATGATATTGAAAAATATGTAGAAAAATGTTATTATCTGAAATGTAAAGACTACGTGATTGTGGTGGGATATATTTAACGAATAAGCAGGAGATGCTTATTCTAAACAGCTATAGAACTCTATGCAAATAGGGATTTATATATAAAAATTAAATAAGGAGAGGTTGTGCGTATGGTAATAAGAAAAAGAATGCGTATAGCAGCTGCAGTACTGGTTATGTGTACTATGGCAGGATGTTCATTGTTTCCGGATGGAACAAGAGTAGTTGAAAAAGATGCGGGTGAAAGCACACAGCAGATTGATTATAACAGCAATCATATAAAGTCAACTGTCAGTGATGTGCTTGAGATTGATGCTGACGTGTACAGAACAGATAAAGAGTTCAAAAGTTATACGATTGATTATTCAGGTGTAGATTCAGCAACAGCAGATAAACATGCGGATGTGTTTGCACAGGATGGTAAAGAATTATCAGATCGTAAAGAAATATTGGACAAAACGACAGGAAATGTAAGAAATATCATGTATAAGTACAGTGACGGAAGCTCTTATACAGAGACTTTTAGTATGAAAATGTACACATCAAAGGATGCAAGTGACAGAAAGTATAGTTTGTATGTGCGGTTAGAAAAAGATAAAAAAGACTATCTGCCATTGGATGAACTTGAAGATTTTTCAAAAGAAGAAGCAGAAAAAAGAGCAAGACAGTATTGTGACAAGCTTGGAATAACCGGTGTAGGCGATGTGATAGAATATTTTGCCATGGATGCTTCGCATATGACAGAGATAATGAACAGGGAAGAGAATGTCCAAGATTTAAAGTATTCCGGTTCGTTAAAGAGTGATAATAAAGAAGAGATAACATGGAATAAAAAAGATGAAGTGTATGATTTTTTGTTTTATAAAAATATTGAGGGAATACCTGTTGCCTGGGCAGGTGCCAAAAGTAATAATGTGAATTATTCCAATGCATGTTATGTAAGAGTGGTAGTGGGAAGAGATGATATTAAGTCAATAGCTGATAATTATACATATAATATTACAGGTGGCAGCAGTCCGGAAAATAATCAATTATGTACACTGGAGGATGCTATTACTGCTTTTAATACAGATAATCAATATTCAGGCGGTATAATGAAAATGAAAATAACTGAAATACGGCAGGTATATTGTCCACTGGCGAAAGTTATGGATGATTATTACAGAGGAACAGAGGCGGTTACATATCCGGTATGGCAGATTACATATGAAGTCGAAAGTGCTACGGTAAAAGATGGAACGGCTTACAGAGGTGTTACAAAAAGCACATATATAATTAATACAACTTATAATATCAGCAGAAAAATGGATTCTCAAAGTTAAGTGAGTCACATGCGGTTTATGTGTTAAGTATAATTTATGAGGATAACGTGTCAAAGTCTTTACTAATATAAGATAGTGACGGTTATTAAAAAGCTTGTGAATTTGGTAAATCGTGTTTCTCATAATCTGAAAAGAGAGGAGGTGGATTTCTGTGAAAAGAAAAAGTATAAGAGTGTTGTCATTAACATTGGCACTTGTTCTTCTTTTTGCTGTCCCGGTTGCGGCACAGGTTATTAATTTTTCATTTAATACTGATATGGCAGATGATGCAGATGATGAACAGTTTTCAGCAAATGCTTTAAAGGAAGATGATTTAGACTATGCCTTTGTAAGAGTGACTGACAGTAACATTACGTCTTATGATAACTTTACTTTTTGTGTAGTTGGTCAGAAAGGAGATTCTTCTTCATATTCACAAGAAGTACAAGCTACTGCACAGACAGGAGTATACAATATCTATTATAACAGAGATGTATATAGTGGCAACAATTACAGACTTCGCGGAAGAACATACGCTTATTATGTTCATGCAGAAGGAAGATGGGAGCCGTAATTGGCTAATCTAAAAAGAGCATATCGGCAGTGTATGCCGGTATGCTCTGTTTATTTATACAGATAATGAATTAAAATTGACATTGACGGTTGTCGTGTCAAATTTCGCAGGAGGGACTTTATGAGGATAAAATTAAGGGGTATGTGCCGCCATGAACTTATGAGAGTTATGTGTTCATGGCGTTTTTATATATCGCTGCTTATATATATAAGTATCGTATTCATAGCAGGGCATATGGATGCTGTAAAAAATTCTACGGCTGAATCGATGCTTGTAGTTGTTACCGGTGTTTCTAATTTTGATGTTGTATTATTTCTGACAGCTTCATTTCCGTTTGCATGCAGCTTTTGCGACGACTGGAATGACAGATATATCAATTCTGTTGTTATAAGAAGTAATGTAATAAGTTATGCTGCCGCAAAGATGGTTGTGTGTGCACTGACATCATTTGCGGTGAGTTTTGTAGGGCTTAATGTCAGTACAGGAATATGGGCAATCCGGTACGGATGTGATATTCAGAGAACATATGGGATGGAGATTAGTAAAGGAAGGCAGTTCTATGACATTGCAGCGTCTTCGTTTCCGTATATGGTTATAATTGTTAAGACGGTGTGCTTTTCACTTGCGACGTCGGCATATGCCTCAATTGCATTTGCAATATCGTCAATAATTCCCAATTCTTTTGTAGCTGCAACACTTCCGCTTATGGTTGTGGTTATTATCAGAAATTTTTTTGGATTTCTTCCGAAAGCTTTGAAACTTCCGGCTATTCAGGGTGCAAGCGGAGCATATGGAACGAGTACATCTATTATGCTTATTATGTCATTAATGGTTGTAATTGGATATATTGTTCTTGCCGGTTGTGTGTTTTATAGATTTGTAAAGAGGAGGGTAGGTAATGAAATCATTTAGAATATGTATGCAGAATATAAGAAAATGGGGTTCTAACAGCCGTATAAAGATGTGTCTTATCATGTCGTTTCTTTTTGTTTATTCGTATATTTCCGGAATGTGGAAAATTATACCTCTTGTTGGTGAGAAGATGAATCCATGGATATTTCCGTTTCTTTTCTGCTGGAGATTTATGAAGATTGTATTTATGGCACCTATTGTATTTATTTTTTGTGATGCTCCGTTTATAGACAGCAACCAGTCATATGTTATGTTAAGGACGAGCAGAAAAAAGTGGTGTTTCGGACAGGTATTATACATATATGCAGGCTCTGTTATATACGCATTTGTGCTGTTTTTTTCTACGATAATTATTAATATCGGTCATATAAAGTGGGGAACCTCATGGGGAAAAGTGCTTGGTTCGGCAGGCACGTCTACAGTGCTTAGTACACTGGGAATTAATTATACGACAGTAAAGGTACCGGCGATTGTAATAAGATATTATACACCTGCACAGGCTATGTTTTTTTCATTTCTGCTTATGGTATTAAGTTTTATTTTTATCGGACTTCTTATATATACAGTAAATGTTATTACAAAAACTAATGTTGCGGGGACAATAATTGCCGGCTTTTTTGTGATATTAACTGCTGTTGTAGATGGAAATCAAAGACTTATATGGTTTTCTCCTATAAGCTGGAATTCACTTAATAATATTGATGTTGCAGGCATGACGGCAAATCCTTCGATAGGTTATGTACTTGGAATGTATGTGCTGCTGATAGCTGTACTTACATTTTTGGCTGTATTTTTTGGAAGAAAACAGGAAATTATTGTTAGAAATGAGCATTGATGTGCGGAAAGAGAGGTATATATGAGTGATATTATAGAAATTTCACATGTGACAAAGAAATATGGTGCGGCAACAGTATTGAATGATGTAAATATTTCTTTTGAAAAGGGAAAGATACACGGGCTTATAGGACGTAACGGTTCAGGAAAAACTATGCTTATGAAATGTATATGCGGTTTTGTACCTGTGACGCAGGGCAGTATTACAGTAAACGGCAAAAAAATCGGAAAAGATATAGATGTTCCGGAAAATCTTGGAGCAATCATTGAAACACCGGGATTTCTTAATAATTACAGCGGTTATAATAATCTTAAATTTCTTGCCGGGATTAATAAAAAAATATGCAGGGAACAGATTCGTGAGGCTATTTCGTTTGTAGGACTTGACCCTGACAGTAAGAAGCATGTTGGGCGTTATTCGCTTGGAATGAGGCAGAGACTGGGACTTGCACAGGCGATTATGGAAAATCCCGATATACTTCTTCTTGATGAGCCTATGAACGGACTTGATAAACATGGTGTTAAAGAGATGAGAGAGCTTTTTAAGAGTCTTGCACAGCAGGGAAAGACGATTATTATGGCAAATCACAGTGCGGAAGATATTGATGTTTTGTGTGATACGGTATGTGAAATGGATCTAGGGGTGCTTACAAGGGTGAAGTAGTTGTAATTTTTTTCAAAATGTGTTAAGATATTAGACAATGAAGAAACTTATAAAAAGGAGAATTACAATGGAAGTAAGACCAGGAGCTAATCCGGCAGACGTAAAGAATTACGATACTGACAGATTGAGACATGATTTCCTCGTTCAGGATCTTTTTGTTGCTGACGAGATTAAGACTGTATACAGCCAGATTGACAGAATTATTGTAGGTGCTGCTACACCTGCAGCAAAGACACTTACACTTGAGGCAGGTGCAGAACTCAGAGCTGCATATTTCCTTGAGAGACGTGAGATGGGTATTATCAATATCGGCGGTAACGGTACAGTTACTGTTGACGGCAAGGATTATAAGTTTAAGTACAAAGACGGTATGTACATAGGAATGGGTGCTAAGGAGATTAAGTTTGCAAGTGATGATGCAGCTAATCCGGCTAAGTTCTATTTTAACAGTGCCCCTGCACATAAGACATATCCTACAGTATTTATCGACCCTGCAAAGGATATTCTTCCTGAAAATAAGAAAGAACTCGGATGTCTTGAGAGTGCTAACCACAGAACTATCAATAAGTATATTCTTCCGGGACAGGTTGAGTCATGTCAGCTTGAGATGGGTATGACTTGTCTTGAGCCTGGCAGTGTATGGAATACAATGCCATGTCATACACATGACAGAAGAATGGAAGTATATCTTTACTTTGAGGTACCTGAAGATGCTGTTGTTTTCCATTACATGGGAGAACCTACAGAGACAAGACATATTGTTATGAGAAATGAAGAGGCTGTTATTTCACCTAGCTGGTCAATTCATTCAGCATCTGCTACACATGCTTACACATTTATCTGGGGCATGGTTGGCGAGAATCAGGATTTCGATGACATGGATGATGTTGATATGAAGGATTTAAGATAATTATTATCTGATAATAATTAATCAACAATCCGGTTTAAACTGGTTCTGAAAAGTCAGATTATATTTTTGGAATGACACCGTATGGTTTCATTTATAGAATTTATTTAAGAAAAGGAGAATGAAAATGTCAGTAAATTTTTCACTTGAAGGTAAGACTGCATTAGTTACAGGTGCTTCTTATGGTATCGGTTTCGCTATTGCTTCAGGCATGGCTAAGGCTGGTGCTACAATCGTATTCAACGATATTAAGCAGGAGTTAGTTGATAAGGGTATTGCTGCATATAAGGAAGCAGGAATTGAAGCTCATGGTTATGTTTGTGACGTAACAAATGAGGATGCTGTTAATGAAATGGTTGCAAAGATTGCAAAGGAAGTTGCTCCTATTGATATTCTTGTAAACAACGCAGGTATCATTAAGAGAATCCCTATGTGCGATATGACAGCTGCTGAATTCAGACAGGTTATCGATGTAGACTTAAATGCACCTTTCATCGTATCTAAGGCTGTTATTCCATCAATGATTGAAAGAGGTCATGGTAAGATTATCAACATCTGTTCTATGATGTCAGAGTTAGGTCGTGAGACAGTTTCTGCTTATGCAGCAGCTAAGGGTGGTCTCAAGATGCTCACAAGAAATATCTGTTCTGAATATGGTCAGTATAATATCCAGTGTAACGGTATCGGACCTGGTTATATCGAGACACCTCAGACAGCTCCATTAAGAGAGCGTCAGCCAGATGGTTCAAGACATCCATTTGACCAGTTTATCTGTGCTAAGACACCTGCTAACAGATGGTTAAAGCCAGAAGAATTAGCTGGTCCAGCTGTATTCCTTGCTTCAGAAGCATCAGATGCAGTTAACGGACATATTCTTTACGTTGATGGTGGTATCCTTGCTTACATCGGCAAGCAGCCACAGTAAGAATAATACAGATAAGTAAATAAAAACATAATATATATTGTTTTATTCCCGGGCAGTTTAAGCTGTCCGGGATTTTTAGACTCTTTGTTGGGGGCAGGAGGGCAATATTTTTTAGCATAACTGTTGGTGGACAAATTTTTAACTATCTGATATAATTTATTTTGGAAATTAAAATATTGTGCAGGAATATAATTGTATGCACAGAAATGTGAGGGTTATATGAAGTTAGAAGTAAAAGATATCACCAAATCATTTGGCGATAAACAGGTGCTTCATGGAATTTCTTTTGAAGTTCAAAGCGGAAGAGCACTTGGACTTCTGGGAAGAAATGGTGCCGGTAAGACTACAACGATAAGAATTCTTATGGATGTATTCCATGCCAATTCAGGAGAAGTTCTTCTTGATGGAGAAAAGTTTAACCAGAGAAAGCATCTTATAGGTTATCTTCCGGAAGAGAGAGGTCTTTATCCTAAGAAGAAAGTAATTGAACAGATGGTTTATCTTGGAAGAATCAGAGGAATATCAAAATCCGAGGCCGTTGCCAATTCAAAAAAATGGCTGAAAAGGCTTGGCGTTCTTGAATATGAAAATGCAAAGCTTGAGACTCTTTCAAAAGGTAACCAGCAGAAAGTGCAGCTTGCATCAACATTGGTATGTGATCCTGATATAGTTATTCTTGATGAGCCGTTCAGTGGTCTTGACCCTGTTAATTCAAGAATTTTACAGGATGTTGTCATGGAACTTATAGGGCAGAATAAGATAGTTATTTTTTCAAGCCACCAGATGAGTTATGTTGAGGAATTCTGTAAGGATATAGTTATTATCAATAAGGGAGACGTTGTGTTATCCGGTGACCTTGACAATATTAAAAGAGAGTTTGGAAAGAATCAGCTTGTTGTATCAGCTGTTGATAAGACATTGGATGACCTTGAAAATATTATTAATGAACATATGTCAGATATTCTTGAGATTACAGGAAGAACAAAGGAAGAATTGATTATTAAAAATATTGCAGATGTATCAAGAAAGCAGATTCTTTCAAAGTTTATCAGTGAAAATATAGAGATTGAACGATTTGAGACTTATAAGCCGTCTCTTAATGATATTTTTGTTTCAAAAGTTGGTGATGCAGATGAGAAGGAGGCGGCAGAATAATGAAAAAATTCGGAGTTATTTTTCAGTATGAACTGATGAATTACATAAAAAATAAGAGTTATGTAATTACTACTGTTATTATTGCACTTGTTGCCGGTATTATTATGTTTGTGCCAAATTTCATTGACATAGGTTCTGTTACGGGTGAGAACAAAAATGATGTATCCGATGAAAATTCAGGTGCAGATTCTGACAGCACTATACTTGTATATGATAAGAGTGGTATGGTTACTGATATAAGCTTTATACAGAACTTTTATCCTGATGATGCAATAAAAAAGGCTTCAGGAGAAAACGAACTTGTTGATAAAGTCAAGGCTGATGAAGTATCAGCCGGCTTTGTAGTTAATTCGCTTACAGACTATGATTACTATGTATATAATCAGAGTATGACAGATGATAATCAGGTTGTTTTCACACAGGTGATGACAGTGCTGAATCAGATGGTATATTGCCAGAAAAATGGTATAGATTATGCTTCATTAACACAGGCATTTAATCCGCAGATTGACTGCCACGAAAATATTCTTGGCAAAGACATGGGAAGCAATTACTGGTACTGTTATGGACTTGTGATGATTATTTTTATGATTATTATTATGTATGGCTCTATGGTTGCGACTTCGGTAACGCAGGAGAAGAGCAACAGAACAATGGAAGTGCTCGTTACAAGTGTTGATACTAATCTTTTATTCTTTGCGAAGGTACTTGCAGGTGCAGTAGCAGCACTTATTCAGTCAGCTGTTATGCTTGGAACTGTTCTTATTTCGTATAAGATTAATCAGGATAAATGGGGCGGCATGCTTAATATGATCCTTGATATTCCGGCAAATGTGCTTGTTGTGTTTGCACTTTTTGGAATAGGCGGATTTTTATTCTACACATTTATATATGGTGCAATGGGGGCACTTGTATCAAAGACAGAAGATATAAATAAGAGTGCAGGCGGCGTGCAGATGGTAATTATGATTGTTTACTTTATTACACTTGCATCTTTGACGGATGTTGATGGAATCATGATAAAAGTTACATCATTTCTGCCTGTAAGCTCTTACAGTGCCATGTTTGCGAGAGTGGCAATGGGCTCTGTAAATACATGGGAAATTGTAGTATCATTTATTATACTTGTGGCAAGTATTGTTGTTGTAGGAATAATAGGTGCGAAGATTTACAGAATGGGTACATTAAGATATGGTAATCCAATAAAACTTTCCAATGCATTTAAATCAATAAAAGAAAACTAAGATAAAAAGAACAGGCTGTGTATGATGGTATAAAAGTCATGCACAGCCTGTTGGAATATACGGATATTAAATTTTTAATTAAAGCTTTACGAGTGTTCCGCCTTTAACTTCAATACATTCTTCATCATTTTTCATAAGCCATGCAGAAGCAGCAGAAGGATTGTATACAAAACTGTTGTCAGCTGCAAACTGAAGGCGGTTGAATACGTCGTTATAATCGACAATTTCTATATTGGTTGCATACCAGATGTCATTCTGACCTGATATCATTTCACAGAATTCTTCAATTATATTCCAGTTATCATTTCTGTCAAATTCAAAACTGTGTCCCCATACATACATCATGTAAAGATATTGCTGTTTCTTTAATGACATGAATTTTTTACCGAATTCTTTGAGATGATGGTTGTGGTGGCATGTAGGTAGCCAACGCATGTAATCATCAGGCATTCCGAATCCGTTTTCATCACCCAGAAGGATAGGAGCTTCTGCAAACTTTGCATTTGTTTCAGCACTGCAGACTGTTGAGTATTTATCGGCAGCAATTCTGCCATATACGATACCGGCATTTCGTGCAATGTCTACACATCTGTCGTCGCATGAACCGTTAGGATAAGCGATTCCTCTTACGGGATAACCAAATACTTTTTCAATTTCCATTTTATCATCATATATTTCATGAAATATTTCAGGTGACGGGCATCTTGCGATAGTAGGGTGTGTTACTGTGTGTACGGCAACTTCATGACCGGCATATAAAGAAGTCCATTCTTCTTTCGGAATACGGTTTTCCATATCAGTAAGCCCTGAATTCAGATTAAATGTTGCTTTTATTTCATATTTATTAAAAATCTTGACAAGACGTCTGTCCTGAACCTTTCCATCATCATAGCTCAAAGTAAGAACTTTATGCTTTCCTCCCGGAAAAGCTTTATATATTTTGTTCATTTATACAATCTGCCTTTCTGTATGCAATTGATAACTTTTATAAAAACTGAATAATATTATAGTATAATTGTCATGATTTGTCGATAAATATTAGACGTTTTAGCAATTGTTTCAAGTAAAATACATAATTTTTTTCCTTAATAGTATTTGCAGCTGTGATTGGCAGGCTGTAAATTTTTTCATCATTAATATATGCACGCACTTCGCCTACGGTTTCGCCTGAAAGGACAGGAGCTGAAAGTGTCTGCATATGTATTGATACATTTACTTTATCATCCTGTGATAAAAGTGCAGTGAAACCATTATTGTTTTCGATTTTTAAATGAAGTACCGATGGATTACCATTTTCAACGATTATATCGTCTGGCTGCATGTCTTTGGAGACGATTTCTGACGGATAGTACGTGTTTCTTGCGTAATCCAGAAGTTTCCGTGTATCTTTCCATTTATATGTTTTATTATTGGGCCAGCCGCATGCCATGAGTGCAACAATAAATGTACGTCCGTCACACCTGTATGCACATACATAACAGTAGCCTGCATCTCCTGTAAAACCGGTTTTTCCCGAAATTACATTATCATACATGTCTAAAAAGGCATTGGAGTTAGAAACACTGTATGAATTATATGTTTTAAGATTATTATCAGAAGTTTTTAATGATGATGTAAAAGTATGGTTTTTGGATTGTGTTATATTAAGAAAGTCCTGATTTTTAATGCAATATGCCATTATTGTCGCGAGGTCTCTGGCTGTTGTTGAATGTATTCCATTTTCATCTTCGCTGTCAAGCCCGTTCGGGGTTATAAAATATGTATCATGACAGCCAAGTTCTGCGGCTTTCCGGTTCATTGCCGATGCAAAAAGAAGGACAAGCATTCTGGACTGTTCGTCGGTGTTGGTTTCCGGACTCATACTGTCTTTGTCATCTCCATCGTATAGATAATGCAGAGCGATATTTTCGGCGATTATTACAGCTGTATCATTGTGTGATTTTAACATGAGTGAATACAGCAGGTCATTTATAGAAAAAATCTCACCTTTTACAGCATTAAGCTGTACATCAGGCATTGATGCGGCATATGCTGATGTTGTGCACAAAATATTTTCTTTTGCATATTCAAGTGCAACTATGCATGTCATTATCTTTGTAGTACTTGCCATTGGGGCTTTTTCATTTTCATTTTTGCCATATAAAACACGTCCGGTATCGCCATCCAGAAGTACGGCATATTTTGCAAAGATTGAATCAGGAGATTCTTTGGCGTATGAGGCCGTTGTAAAAAGGTTAAAAAAATGTACAGTCATAATTGAAATTATAACTGTATATAATAAAATTTTTTTGGAAATATTGATTTTTTTCTTTATCATATTAAAAAATCTGATATAATGATTATTATAATATTTATGCAGTAAATATAAATAAAATACAAAATTTTAATATAATGGGGAAAGGAGTTTTATATGAGTTATATAGAATTTAATAATGTAAAAAAGATATATAAAATGGGTGATGTTAAGATAAAGGCACTTGCAGGGGCGTCTTTTACTATAGAAAAAGGTGAATTCGCAGTTATTGCAGGGCCGAGCGGTGCAGGAAAAAGCACAATTCTTAACCTGCTTGGCGGAATGGATACAGCTACGACGGGGGAGATTATAGTTGACGGACAGCATGTTAATGAAATGGATGCAAAGCAGCTTACAGCATATAGAAGATATGATATAGGATTTGTTTTCCAGTTCTATAATCTTGTGCAGAATCTTACTGCAAGGGAAAATGTAGAACTTGCGGCACAGATTTGCAAAGATCCGCTTGACATTGATAAGACACTTGACGCAGTCGGTCTTTCAGACAGAAAGAAAAATTTCCCGGCCCAGCTTTCGGGTGGTGAGCAGCAGAGGGTTGCAATAGCAAGAGCACTGGCAAAAAATCCAAAGATTCTTCTCTGCGATGAGCCTACAGGTGCACTTGATTACCAGACAGGCAAAGCTGTGCTGAAGCTGTTACAGGATACTTGTATTAAACATGGTGTTACGGTTGTTGTCATTACACATAATCTTGCCCTCACACCTATGGGAAATAAGGTTATCCGCGTTAAAAACGGAGTTATATCAGACGTTACAGTCAATGAAAATCCGGTGCCGATAGATGAAATAGAATGGTAATATTTACATATTTTGGAGGATTTATATATGGGTAAGACAGTTATAAAGGATACTTTCAGGGAGATAAAAGGCTCTTTTGGAAGATTTTTTGCCATATTTGCCATAGTGGCTATCGGCGTGTCATTTTTTGCAGGCATAACGGCATCGTCATCTGATATGAGATATTCGTCAGACAGCTATTATGATGAATATAATCTTTTTGATTTAAGACTTCTTTCGGATGCCGGTTTTACGGATGATGATATTAAGGCAATTCGTGAAACTGATGGCGTAAAAGGCGTCTTTGCAGCACATGAGGCTGATGTGCTTACTACAATCGGCAATGCACAGGTAACAGTGAGAGTGATGGGTGTTCCTGAAAAAAATCGTGCAGATGACAATGAAGATTATATTAACAGGCTGCGTCTTAAAGAGGGCAGGCTCCCTGAGCGTGACGGAGAATGTGTGGTTCGGTATTCTGATTTTTATGACGGAAAAGTTGATATTGGTGATACAATTACTCTTCGCTCCGGAGATGAAAAGGATATATCTGATACGCTGAAATTCAATGAATATAAGGTTGTGGGACTTGTATACACGCCGTATTATGCAAGTTATGATATTGGACAGAGTTCGACAGGAAGCGGAAAAGTAAATATATGTATTATGGTAAATGACGACTGTTTTGCAGGAGATTATTATACAGAAACATTTGTGACAGTAGATGGTGCAAAGCAGCTTAATACGTATAAAGATAAATATTTCAGCTGCGTCGATGATGTCAAGGTAAGGCTTGGAAATACAGGTACAAAGCAGATTGAAGCAAGAAGAAGTGATATAAAAAATAATATAGAAAATGAAAGACAGGCCGCATTAAATAAAGTATACGATTCTGTGCGTGAGTCGGTGAGGGAACAGATTTATTCGCAGTACCGTGCATATTATCCGGGTATAGACATAACATCCATGGCAGAGCCGCTTGTTGAACCGGCTGTAAATCAGGCTATTGCCAATCTTGATTTATCTGAAATCAATGATAAGTTTGACAAGGCAAAAAATGAAGCTCTTGGCAGTGAATGGAAATGGTATGTGCTTGACAGAAATTCACATTATTCATTCAGGGATTATAAGTCTAGTGCAGACAGAATGGATGCGATAGCGGTAGTATTTCCGGCATTTTTTATTCTTGTTGCGGCACTTGTGTGCCTTACAACTATGACAAGAATGGTTGATGAACAGAGAGGCCTTATAGGTACTTATAAAGCAATTGGATATGGCAAAGCTGCAATAGCCATGAAGTTTGTGCTATATTCGCTTATGGCATCGCTTTCAGGAGGAATAATCGGATGTATATTCGGTCTGAAAGTATTTCCTCTGATTATATATAACAGCTGGAATATTATTTATTATATGCCAAAAATAAAATATGCTAATCATATTATTCTTTCGATTATTGCAATTGCATCTATGGCAGCAGTTATTGTGGCTGCTACGCTTGCAGCATGTATGAGTGAACTTTCGGAGGTTCCGTCAACGCTTATGAGACCGAAATCACCGAAAAAAGGCAAGAAGATTTTGCTTGAGCATATTGGAATTATATGGAAACATCTGTCATTTTCAGGGAAAGTGACTGCAAGAAATATATTCCGGTATAAAAAGAGATTCTTTATGACAGTTGTCGGAATTGCAGGCGGGTGTGCACTCATGCTTGCTGGATTTGCGATAAAGGACAGTGTTTCTGCATTTATACAGAAGCAGTTTGTACAGATTATAAAGTATGATGCGACAATAAGTTACAGTGATGAATCGGTGCTTGATACAGTTAAATCTGATGACAGAATCGATGATTATGATACTATACATACATATCTTTCGGATGTCGGAAATGCAGAAGTGATTGAGGATGAAGACAAGCAGCAAAAAGAAGATATAACCATAGATGTTGTGGAAAATGCGGATGAATTTGAAAAATTTATTCTGTTAAGGAAGCGTAATACAAATGTTACGTACAAGCTGGATAATGATGGTATATGTATTACAGAACAGCTTGCAGGAACGCTTGGTGTAAGGGCAGGTGATACTATATATCTTTCATCCGATTCAGGAGTAAGAAAACCGGCTGTTGTATCACATGTGGTTGAAATGTATACAAACAGTTATATATTTATGACAGCCGGTTATTATGAAAAAGTTTTTGGAGAAGAATATTTACCGAATGCAATTCTTGTAACCCTGACGCAGAAAAATGATGATCTGCAGAATGAAGTCGGAAGTGATTATCTTTCAATGGATAATGTAAAAGGAATAACATTCTGTTCTTCTAATATAGAAAAGTTTAATAATATGATTTCATCAATTAATCTTGTTACATATGTATTGATATTATCGGCAGCAGCTCTTACGTTTGTAGTTTTGTATAATCTTATTAATGTGAATGTTTCTGAGCGTATACGCGAAATTGCAACGATTAAGGTACTTGGATTTTTTGACAAAGAAGTTGCATCGTATGTTTATCGTGAAAATATTGTTATATCAATAATAGGTTCGCTTGCAGGACTTATACTTGGAAGAGGACTTCATTTGTATATAATGAAAACAATTGAGATGGATAATGTAATGTTCGGCGATGCAGTGCGTCCTGTATCATATGTATATTCATTTGTGCTTACGATGATTTTTGCATTGTTTGTCAATCTTGTTATGTATAACAGACTAAGGAAAGTACCTATGGTTGAATCATTAAAATCAGTTGAATAACGTGATTATTTTAAATACATATTTGGGACCTGCCTTTCATATATTATGAAAAACAGATAAACAGGAGAAAGGAGCAGTGTCTGATTTAAAAGAAATCACATGTCTTTTGCCGGAACGGTTAAAGCGGATTGTAGAGACGGAAGTTATGGTGCCGGGGAAAAACGGATTTTGTAAGCTTTCGGAAATACGAATAAGGATTAACCGTCCGGCAATTCTTATGTACAATAATAATAAAGAGAAAGTTATTGAAAATATAAAGATAACATCTGATGATATTGCATACATTATACAGATGGTGACAAGGTATTCAATGTATGCATATCAGGACAGTATACGTCAGGGATATGTGACTGTAAAAGGCGGCCACCGCATAGGTGTGGCAGGACAGGCGATAACCCGGGACGGACATATATGCGGACAGAAATATATATCATATATAAATATACGTGTTGCACATGAAGTGGTTGGGTGTGCAGACGAAATAATTGATTTTATATGCAGCGGCGGATTTAAAAATACACTTGTCGTATCACCGCCGGGCTGTGGTAAAACAACGATTCTGCGTGATATTATAAGACATATTTCATATGGCATTGGATGTGTTCCGCTAAAAGTTGCCATTGTTGATGAACGTTCCGAAATAGCCTCGAGCCATGTTGGAATTCCGCAGAATGATATAGGAATACGCACAGATGTTCTTGATATGGGGCTTAAAAGCGAGGGGATGATTATGCTTGTAAGGTCAATGTCACCTCAGGTTGTTGCCGTTGATGAAATAGGAAGCATGGAAGATGTAATGGCAATAAAGCAGATTATAAACTGCGGATGTCATATCCTTGCATCAATACATGGTTATGGAATTGCAGACTGTATTAACAGACGTGAGCTTGCAGGGATGTTTGGAGCTAATGGATTTGAAAGAATAGTTGTACTTTCGGACAAGAATGGTGCAGGAACGATAGAAGAAATAAGGGCTGTAAAAAATGGGGGATTATAATGGATATCATAAAAATTACAGGGGCAGCAGTTGTTCTTATGTCGAGTTTTATGCTTGGAATGTACTTTGTTGTAGTAAATAAGACACGTATAAAAAATCTTGCAGATATAGATGAGACATGGAGAACAATATCGGCAGAAATCAGATTTCAGTCGGGAAGTCTCCCCGAGATATTTAAAAGATTTGCATCGCATGAGTATTCATTTGGCATAAAAGCACTTTATAAAGACGTATATGAGAATATGGTGGTTGACAGTGAAAAGGCAGCATTTGACATTATATGGAGGGAGAGCGTCAGAAATAACGCATCAAAAAGCTGTTTTTTAAGGGAAGATGAAGAGTTTCTTATGCAGTTTGGAAATATGCCGGTGCATCTTGATATACAGACACAGACGGACTTTGTCAATCATATGATAAGTATGCTTGATGACAGAATAAAAAAAGCACAGGATAAAACGGACAGCCAATGCCGGATATACAGATGTATGGGTATTGCAGCAGGAGTTTTTCTTGTGCTTGTTTTGATTTAAGGAGGGGTGCCGGTGGAGGTAAGTCTGATATTTAAAATTGCGGCAGTTGGAATTCTTGTATCGGTGTTAAGCCAGGTGTTAAAGCACAGCGGCAGGGAGGAGCATGCGTTTCTTACAAGTCTTGCAGGACTTCTGCTGGTGCTTTACTGGCTGGTGCCGATAATTGTGAATCTGTTTGAAAATATGAAAAAACTGTTTGATTTTTAATGCTTTTAACAGACTGGAGTGTGCTTTATGAGTGTTTTAAAAATAGCTTCAACGGCTGTGTGTGCCGTGTTTTTTGCGATGATTTTAAAAAATGCGGGAAGCCAGCTATATGTGCTTGTGACGATGGCTGTATCTGTGCTTATTATTATTGCGGTTGCCGGGAAAATATCCGGAATTATTTCACAGATAACGAAGCTGTCATCATACCTTAGTAATGCGGGGCAGTATATGGCACTTATGATAAAAATAATAGGAATTACATATGTGGTGCAGTTTACATCAGATTTGTGCCGTGACAGCGGATACAGTGCATTGGCTGGACAGGTTGAGGTGTTTGGAAAAATAACAATAGCAGCAGTGAGTATTCCTGTTGTAAGCATGCTTCTTGAGACGGTGGAAAAATGCGTGGGATATTAAAAAAATTATTGTGTGGCGTGTTAGTATTTTTATATGCAGCATCATTTGTGATGTTGGCTTATACAAGTGTAAATGCTAAGTCTGTGACGGAAAAAATCGGAAATTCTGTGGAAACAGATAACGATGGGGATACGGAAAATGCTGAATATGGATTATCTGTTGACGATTACGATTTTTCTGAAATTGATGAAATTATGAAAAAATACAGTTATGACAGGGAAAATACGGATTTTGAAAGTCTGGTGAAAAGCATAGCAGAAAGTGATTATTCACAGACAGGCATTATTAATGTGGTTATAAAGAATTTTCTGGCAGTTTTCAGGGAAAATACTGATACAGTTATAAAAATAATTATGCTTTCACTTCTGTCGGCAGGAATTAATTTTATTATTCCGTCATTTAATAAAAAACAGGTTTCAGATATATCGGAGATAATGCTTTATACAGGACTGGTAGTTATTGTTTCGGGATTTTTTTATTCATCATGTGTAGAGTGTGTGAATGCTATTGATGCCGGCCTTAAAATATATAAAGCGGTAATACCGGCTTTTCTTTCGGCTGTAACATTTATGACAGGGAGTGTGACAAGCGGTGTTTACTATGAAATGATGCTTCTTATGATAACAGTTGTTAATATTATATTTAAAAATGTGCTTCTGGGGCTTATTAAAGTGGATTTTATGCTTATTGTGGCAGATGCGTTTACAAAGAGCGAAAGATTTTCCAATATATGCAAATTTATTCCGCCTGTTATTAAATGGACATGCAGAATTGTAATTACACTGTTTTCAGGAGCCGGATGGATTAAAGGGATGATAACTCCTGTTAAAGAGAGTGCAAAGAAAAAAGCGGTATATAAAGTGCTTAAAGTGCTGCCGGGAATAGGAGATTCAGCAGAAACGGTTTCTTTTACGATATTTTCGGCGGGAAGTGTGATAAAAAATGCAATAGGCATCGGAGGTGTTATATTGATAATATCGGCTGTAAGCCTGCCTGTGATAAAACTTTTAAGTTTTACTGTAATATTAAAGTTTACTGCTGCTGCAGTCCAGCCGGTTGCCGATAAAAAGTTCGCGAATATACTTGATGCTTCGGGAACGGTGACTGGTCTTATGACGCTTCTTGTTGTTATGTCGGCATGTCTTTTTATATTGTTTACTGCGATAGTGTGCACAGTTACAAATAATAGTTGAGGAATAAAATATGGATAAGTTTCTTGGCTGGGTAAAACAGATATTTGTCATAAGCATTTTGTCAGAACTTGTAATTCATATTCTGCCTGATGAAAAATATGAAGGAGTTGTAAGACTTCTGTGCGGCTGTATGATAACTGCTGCCTGTATAATGCCTGTGCTTAATATTATAAATGCGGAATATGATGCGGATATTGATTTATTTGCTAAAACTTCACAGATAAGTGAACTTAGGTCACAAATAAGATTTTCAGGAAAAGACTCGTCAGATGTCATGATTGAAAAATATATAGAAACACAGCAGGAATTCGTCACGAAAAAGGTTATGGAAGAGGGATTTACGCCATCAGAGGTTGAAATAGTAATTGACACAGATGAAGACAGTGATACATATCTTGATGTCCAGAAAATAAATATTGCAATTGATAAAAAAGATAAAAAAATATTTTATGGTGAAAATAATAAAGAAATTGTGATATCGGAAAAAGTTATTAATCTTCGTAGCAGCATAGCACAATATTATGAATTAAATTCCGGGCTTGTTAATATTTATATTTTATAAGAATGTGGTGTCATAACGGATGTCTTTACCGGTGCCCGCATTAAGAGGCACGGAAAGGGGAATTTGTTTTATGGATAACGGATTAGTTGAAAAAATGTTGAATAAATCGGGAAAGGAAAAAATATTAATAGTATTACTCATAGGAGTATTGCTCCTTGTAATTGCAATTCCTGTAAAAAGTGACAAAACAGGCGGATATGTATCGGGCAGTGATACATACAAAACTTCTGACGAAGAAATATCGGATTATGATGTATATATGGAACAGCGTATAGAAAAGATTCTGTCACAGGTGGACGGAGTCGGCAAAGTTAATGTTATGGTTACGCTTGAAAATACGGATGATACAGCTATAGGCGGTGTTGTTATTGTGGCACAGGGAGGTGATAACGGTTCGGTTGTATCTAATATTACATCAGCACTTGAGGCGTTGCTTGGAATACCCGTCCATAAAATAAAAGTATTAAAAATGTCATAATTAGGGAGGCAGTTTTGAAAAAGATCAAAAAAAATCAGGTTATTATCACGGCACTTGCCATTATGATAGCTGTTGCAGGCTACATAAATTATACGGGGAATTTATCGGATATTATTTCAGTCAAAGATACTAAAGATGCAAGTTCAGACGGAGTTGTAATTGATGAGAATACGGGCGAAATTGTAAATAATGATGCAGAGCCGGATGACAATTCACTCATGGAGCCTGGTAGTGTCATGCTCACATCAGGAAGCAGCGTGTCGGACAGTATTATATCTGAAGCAAAGTTAAACAGGGAACAGCTTCGTGCAAAAAATAAAGAAATGCTTATGGAAATAGTAAATAATGAATCGCTTGATGAAGCAGCAAAGCAGGCCGCTGTAAATAAGCTTGCTGATATAAGTGATACATCACAAAAGGAAATTGCAGCTGAACTTCTTCTTGAGGCAAAAGGATTTTCCAATGCTGTAGTGTCTGTGACAGACGGAAATGTGGATGTTGTAATTAACAGTACAAAGCTTGATGATACGTTAAGAGCACAGGTTGAAGATATTGTTAAAAGAAAAACAGGAGTAAGTGCAGATAAGATTACAATAAATATTTGCAATAATTAGGATTTTTTATTATAATGAACCTAATAACAATTTGACTTAGGAGGTTCACTATGACTAAAGAGTTTGAAGATAAAGGAAATAATTATTCTATTCGTGAGAATGTAAACATTGGCGAGGTTCGTGTTGCTGATGAAGTCGTTGCCATTATAGCAGGACTTGCAGCTACGGAAGTTGAGGGCGTTGAGTCTATGGCAGGCAATATTACGAATGAACTTGTTGCAAAACTCGGAATGAAGAATCTTTCAAAAGGTGTTAAGGTTACGGTTGAGGATAAGACAGTTACAGTTGATCTTGCACTAAATATAAGATTTGGATATGAGATTCCAAAAGTATCAAAGAAGGTACAGGAAAAAGTAAAATCAGCAATTGAAACTATGACAGGTCTTGATGTTGTAGCAGTTAATATCAAAATTGCAGGCGTGAACATTGAAGCAGAATAAGTTGTCTGAATAATTCAGGCAGGCTCATTAAACGCCAGACCGTATTTATAATATAAGCGGTCTGGCTTTAAAATTATACAAACAGGAAATGGAGAAAATTTTATGACAAGATCAGTTATGAGGGAACATATTTTTAAGATACTTTTTCGTGCAGAATTTTATGACACACAAGAGATGGCACAGCAGATTAATTATTATCTTGAAGAAGTTCCTAAGGTTACTGAAAAAGAAGTGAATGAGATTACAGGTAAAGTGCTTAATATTGTAGATAAGATACCTGAGATTGATGAGATGATTAACTCAGTATCAAAGAGCTGGCCAACAAGCCGTCTTGGCAAATCAGAGCTTACAATTATGCGTCTTGCCGTATATGAAATTAAGTTTGACGAAGATATTCCTACTAATGTAGCAATTAACGAAGCTGTTGAACTTGCAAAGAAATACGGTGCTGACAATGCACCTTCATTTATCAATGGTGTGCTTGCACAGCTGGCAGACTGATTAGCATATTGGGGAGAATAATGTAATGGCGGGCGTATATACGGTTGCACAGATGAATTCTTATATAAAAAATATGTTCCGTCAGGATTTTGTCCTTAGCAGGGTTGATGTCAGGGGAGAAGTGTCAAATTGTAAGTATCACACTTCCGGACATATATATTTTACTTTGAAAGATGAGAGCGGGACACTTGCGGCGGTAATGTTTGCAGGACAGGCCAAAAATCTGTCTTTCAGGCTTGAAAACGGCATGAAAGTTGTTGTCAGCGGAAGAATCGATGTTTATGAGCGTGATGGAAAATATCAGATTTATGTAAATAATATTACAGCTGACGGCATAGGAGATTTATATAAAAAATTTGAAGAGCTGAAGTCGTATTATGAAGAGATGGGATATTTCTCAAATGAGTACAAGCGTCCGATTCCGCAATATGCTTCAAGGATAGGTATTGTAACTGCTTCGACAGGTGCTGCCATACATGATATTTTAAATATTGCACACAGAAGAAATCCCTACGTTTCGCTCACGCTTTATCCGGCTCTCGTACAGGGAAAGAATGCTGCACAAAGCATAGCACAAGGCATACGCACGCTTGATGCGATGAATTTTGATGTTATTATTGTCGGTCGTGGCGGTGGTTCTATAGAAGATTTGTGGGCTTTTAATGAAGAACCTGTAATTGAAGCAGTCTTTAATTCCAATACGCCGGTCATTTCTGCGGTTGGACATGAGACTGATTTTACGATAACTGATTTTGTTGCTGATTTGCGTGCACCAACGCCGTCGGCGGCAGCAGAACTTGCGGTATCTGATATATCTGTTACACAGTCACGGATTGAAGGATATATGGAACTGTTAAACCAGTTGATGGAACGAAAGTTATACATGTACAGGTCACAGCTTGAAAATAAAAAACTGAAACTTGAACATTTAAGCCCGATGACAATTCTTGACAGCAGAAGGCATCAGCTTATCCAGACAGGACAGCGTATGGAAAATGCAATGAATAATATATTATTGTCAAGAAAGCACCAGCTTGAAATATATGCTTCAAAGCTTCATGGTCTGTCACCGCTTGAAAAACTAAGCCAGGGATATTCTTATGTTGAAAGCATACAGGGAAAACCTGTTAATTCAGTGAAAAATATAGATGCCGGCGACAAAGTAAAAATATATTTTAAAGACGGAAATGTTGATGCACAGGTGCTGGAGGTAAATAATGGCAAAATCAGCGACAATTGAGGAATCATTTGAAAAACTTGATAAAATTGTGTCACAGTTAGAAGACGGAAGCCTTTCCATGAATGAAGCGTTTAAGCTTTATAAAGAAGGCGTCCAGCTTGTAAATAACTGCAATAATATGTTGGACAAGGTTGAAAAACAGCTTGTTGTTCTTAACGGAAGTGAGGAAACAGATGATGTTTAAAGATGAGTTAGATAACCGTTTATTATATATTAATTCTGTGATTAAGGAATTTCTGCCGGAATCTGATAATGAATTATATAAAAAGATTATAGATGCCGCATGTTACAGCGTTGAGGCGGGCGGCAAAAGAATACGCCCGATGATAATGCTTGAGACATACAGGCTTTGTGGCGGAAAAGATGAAGAAATTGTAAAGCCGTTTATGGCTGCACTTGAATATATACATACATATTCACTTGTTCATGATGATCTTCCTGCTATGGATAATGATGATTACAGACGTGGAAGGCTTACAACTCATAAGGTATTTGGTGAAGATTTTGGAATTCTTGCAGGTGATGCACTTCTTAATTATGCTTATGAGGTGATGACATCGGCAGTTTGTGCAGCTTCACCGGAAAATATGAAAAACTGTGCCGGTGCGGCAGCGGTTATAGCAAGGAAAGCCGGTATTTTTGGAATGGTCGGTGGACAGTCGCTTGATGTACTGCTTACAGACAAGCCTGTAAATGAAAAAGAGATGGAATTTATATTTAATCTTAAAACAGGTGCACTTATTGAAGCGGCATTTATGGCAGGTGCAATACTTGCAGGGGCCGGTAAGGAGTGTGTCAGCCAGCTTGAAAAGGCAGGAAATCTTGTTGGTGTGGCGTTCCAGATTAAGGACGATATCCTCGATGTCACAAGTACACAGGAAGTTCTTGGAAAGCCGGTATTCAGTGATGAAAAGAATAATAAGACAACATACGTAACGCTTTATGGAATGGAAAAAGCCGCTGCTGATGTAGAAAATATGTCGGAAAAAGCTGAGAGCATCGTGAAGAGTATTGGAGATAATGAATTTTTAATTGAACTTATAAATAAACTGATTAGCAGGGAAAAATAATTATGATTCTTGAAAAAATCAATAAACCTAATGATATTAAAAAACTTGATCCAATTGAATATAATCAGTTAGCATACGAGATAAGGCAGTTTCTTATTGAAAATATAAGCAAAACAGGCGGACATCTTGCATCTAACTTAGGTGTGGTTGAACTTACAATGGCTTTGCATATTGTATTTAATCTGCCACAGGATAAGCTTATATGGGATGTAGGACATCAGTCTTACACACATAAGATTCTTACAGGTAGAAAAGACCTTTTTGGAGGGCTTCGCAAGTTTGGGGGAATGAGTGGCTTTCCTAAGAGGAATGAGAGCGATTATGATGCGTTTGATACAGGACACAGCTCGACATCTATTTCGGCAGGACTCGGATATGCCTGTGCAAGAGATGTAAGAAAACAACATTATGATGTTATTTCTGTCATAGGAGACGGTGCACTCACAGGCGGTATGGCATACGAGGCGTTAAACAATGCATCGCGTGTAAAGGGCAGCTTTATTATTGTTCTGAATGATAATACAATGTCTATCTCGAAAAATGTCGGTGGTGTTTCTGAGATGTTAAGTAATATACGTTCCTCAGATTCGTATTATGACCTGAAGGACAGTGTTGCCAATACACTCTATAAGCTGCCTAACGGAGACAAGCTTGTTGAATCAATTAAAAAGAAAAAGAGTAATCTGAAACAGATAATTTTTCCGGGACAGATGTTTGAAAGCATGGGGATTTCTTATCTTGGTCCTGTAAATGGACATGATATTGATAAGCTTATAAAAATCTTCAGAATAGCGAAAAGAATTGACAAACCTGTCCTTGTCCATGTTGTAACACAGAAAGGGCACGGGTACAGGCCGGCAGAGAGAAATCCAAGTAAATTCCACGGAATTGCACCATTTGATATAAAGACGGGTGAACTGCTCAAAAAATCGGACAAACCGACATATTCGGATGTATTTTCCGATGAGATATGTGAGCTTGCAAAAAATGATGATAAGATTGCTGCTATAACAGCTGCGATGCCAGACGGAACAGGACTTGCAAAGTTTGCAAGATGGTTCCCTGAAAGATTTTATGATGTCGGGATTGCGGAGGAGCATGCTGTCACATTTAGTGCTGGACTTGCGGCAGGCGGATTGAAACCTGTCTTTGCAGTATATTCGTCATTTTTGCAGCGTGCATTTGACCAGATACTGCATGATGTGTGTATACAGCAGCTTCATGTTGTATTTGCGATTGACAGGGCCGGACTTGTCGGAAGCGACGGTGAGACACATCAGGGAATATTTGATTTATCATTTTTAAATTGTATTCCTAACATGACAATTTTTGCACCAAAAGATGGGGAAGAGTTAAAGCTTGGACTTCGTTTCGGACTGCAGGATTACAATGGTCCTTTTGCAATAAGATATCCAAGAGGAGAAGTAACGGACGCTTTTGATGATTTTGAAACAATGCCCGTTGTCTACGGAAAAGCAGAGATGATTCATAAAGGCAGTGAAATAGCACTTGTTGCGGTTGGCTCAATGGTTGAGACGGCATGTGAAGTAAGAAAGATTCTTAAAGAAAAAGGATTAGATGTCACAGTTGTTAATGAACGTTTTATTAAGCCGATTGATGCCGGCATGATTCATAAATTGTCATTTGACCACAAACTGATAGTTACAATGGAGGAAAATGTAGGACTTGGCGGATTTGGAGATACAGTCTGTCAATATGCAGATGATTCACAGCTTGATGTGCAAGTGCTTAATATTGCACTTCCTGATGATTATGTTGAACATGGTAATGTATCAATTCTCAAAAAAGAAGAAGGAATTGACGCAGCAGGTGTGGCAGACAGAGTGTTATCATTTTATACAAATATATAGAGGAAAAAGATATGGCAAAAGAAAGATTGGATGTTCTTCTTGTGAACAGAGGACTGGCTGTTTCAAGGGAAAAAGCAAAAGCAGTTATTATGTCAGGCTGCGTATATGTAGACGGACAGAAAGAAGATAAGGCTGGTTCTACATTTCCTGAAGAGGCACAGATAGAAGTAAGAGGCAATACACTTAAATATGTAAGCCGTGGCGGACTCAAATTAGAGAAGGCTATGGAGAATTTTGACGTTACGCTTGAAGGTAAAGTATGCATGGATGTAGGTTCGTCAACAGGCGGTTTTACGGACTGCATGCTCCAGAACGGTGCAGTTAAGGTTTATGCTGTAGATGTGGGACATGGACAGCTTGCATGGAAACTCCGTAATGATGAGCGTGTTGTCTGCATGGAAAAGACAAATATACGATATGTAACACCGGAAGATATTGCGGACAAAATCCAGTTCTCAAGCATTGACGTTTCATTTATTTCGCTTACAAAGGTTCTTGGCCCCGTAAAGGCACTTCTTGCCAAAGACGGACAGATTGTATGTCTTATAAAACCACAATTTGAAGCCGGCAGGGAAAAAGTGGGCAAACATGGCGTTGTCCGTGACCCGGCTGTACATCTTGAGGTTATAAATATGGTTATTGATTTTGCTGTTTCAATTGGATTTGAAATTAAAAATCTTACATTTTCACCGGTAAAAGGACCGGAGGGAAACATTGAATATCTTTTACATCTTCAAAATCATGCAGAGGGAACATATGAAGAAGTTCCTGTTGATGCATCCACAGTTGTAGAAGAGGCACATGCTGCACTTGACAAATAAACAGGAGTTGGCAACTACCATGAGAAAATTCTATGTTATTTCAAACAAAAACAAGGACCCTGAACAGGTTTGTGCAAAAAAAATCTGTGATTATATTATAAATGCAGGGGGAGAATGTGAATATTACAGTTCTGACAAAATCCAGCAGTCAGATGATTATAATTATACTGACAAATCAATTGTACCTGAAGATACAGAATGTGCTATTGTTCTTGGAGGCGACGGGACGCTTCTTCAGGCAGCGAGAGATTTAAATGAGCTTAATATACCTCTTTTTGGCGTAAATATCGGAACGCTGGGTTTCCTTACAGATGCCGATATGACATCATTTGGCAGTGCAATTGATGACATACTTGCCGGAAATTATGAGATAGACAGACGAATGATGCTTAATGGCAGGATTTTTCGTAAAGGGCAGCAGATATATGAAAATACAGCACTTAATGATATTGTTATCAACAGATGCGGAAATCTTCGTGTTATAGATTTTGATATTTATGTTAATGACCAGTATTTAAGTTCATATTCTGCTGATGGTGTGATTGTTTCGACAGCTACAGGCTCGACAGCGTACAGCCTTTCAGCCGGTGGACCGATTATACAGCCGAATGCGGAACTTATGATGCTGACACCTATATGTCCTCATACGCTTAATAAAAGAAGTATTGTATTTGGTGCAAAAGATACTATTACAATAGTTATGAGTGATAACAAGCGGGTGCTTGAAGAAAGAATAGCAACATATGATGGTGAAAAGTTTTATAATGTTATTACAGATGATAAAATTGTGATAACAAAATCAGATAAAGTTTCTTCATTTATAAAAACGAATAAAGACAGTTTTTTGCAGCGTATTCGCGAAAAGCTTATGTGAGCCGCAAAAGGAGGGTATTGTGAAATCTGAAAGACATAGAAAAATTCTTGAAATTATAAATAAAAATGACATAGAGACACAGGAAGAACTTGCGGCAGCCCTTATTGATGCAGGCTTTAATGTAACGCAGGCAACAGTTTCAAGAGATATAAAAATGCTTAATCTCACAAAAATGGTTGTGAACGGACACAAAAAGTATGTTGTGTTTAAAAATGACAATAATAATATGAATGATAAGTATATACGTGTCCTTCGTGACGGTTTTTCTGATATGGATATGGCACAGAATATTCTTGTCATAAAGACAGTTCCGGGGATGGCGATGGCTGTGTGTGCGGCACTTGATGCGATTGATTATCAGGAGATTGTTGGCACAATTGCAGGCGATGATACGATAATGTGTGCTGTACGTTCTGTTGAGGATACAAAAAAACTTATGGAAAAATTAAAAAATATATTGAATTAATAATGATTAAAGTATATAATGGATATATCGAACAGATGTTTTAAAGAACAGGAGTGATTATATGCTGACTAATCTACATGTAAAGAATCTGGCACTTATTGAAGAGGCAGATATTAATTTTTTTGACGGACTTAATATAATGACAGGTGAGACAGGTGCGGGCAAGTCTATTATACTTGGCTCTGTTAATATTGCACTTGGCGGCAAAGTTACAGCTGACATTATAAGAAAGGGGGCAGAGTATGCCCTTACGGAACTTGCTTTTCATATTGATGATAAGAAAAAAATAGCTGCACTTAAAGATATGGATATTGAAGATGCACAGGATGGGGATGTTATTATATCAAGAAAGATTATGCCCGGACGCTCGCAGATTAAAGTTAATGGAATGATCTGTACCGTATCACAGGTAAAAAGTATAGCATCACTTCTTATAGATATTCATGGTCAGCATGACAGTCAGCTTCTGTTAAAAGAAAGCAGCCATCTTGATATGATTGATTTGTATGGCGGCAGCACAGTTTCAGATGTCAGGAAAAGATATGATGTAGTATATAAACAGTACAGGGAAGCTTTATCACAGCTTGAGCAGATGGATACAGATGAGGAAAGCAGACAGCGTGAGATTTCATTTATTGAATTTGAACTGCATGAGATTGCGTCAGCAGACCTGAAACGTGGAGAGGATGAAGAACTTGAAAGCAGATTCAGAAAGATGTCTAATTCACAAAGAATTATATCTGATTTATCAACAGCAGTGCAGCTTCTGTCAGAAGGTTCTGATAATGTCATGGATATGATGGGGATAGCTGTCAAATCGGTTATTGAGGCATCATCATTTGATGAGTCACTTAAATCAGTTGCGGATTCGTGTTCTTGTGCTGAAGATATGATTTCGGATGTATGCAGACAGATTTCTGATTATGTTAATGATTCTTCTTATGATGAGGAAGAATATAAAGAAGTTGAAGAAAGACTTGATATGATTAATTCTTTTAAGCTCAAGTATGGAAGGACTATAGATGATATTCTTGAATATGCCGATAAAAGGCAGGAGAAACTTGATGCACTGTATCATTATGATGCATCACTTGCCCAGCTGAAAGAGACTGTTCATGAAAAGGAAGAAGAGTTACAAAAGCTTGCGGATGAACTTACAGCTGCAAGAAAGAAAGCAGCATCTGGCTTTTGCAAAAAAGTAAGTGAAGGGTTATCTGAACTTAATTTTCTTAATCATGAATTTAATGCTGAATTTGAACAGACAGGTCATTTTACTTCTAATGGAGGCGACTCTGTTAAGTTTATGATATCAACAAATGTCGGTGAGCCATTAAAACCGCTTTCAAAAGTTGCTTCGGGCGGTGAACTGTCAAGAATAATGCTTGCGATAAAGACTGTTATGGCAGGAAAAGATGATACGCAGACGCTTATATTTGATGAGATAGATGCTGGAATAAGCGGACGTACAGCCCAGCTTGTCGGTGAAAAGTTAAAACAGCTGTCTTGTGGACACCAGATAATATGCATAACACATCTTCCTCAGATTGCATCTATGGCTGATACGCATTTTGTTATAGAAAAGACGGCATCCGGTGATGTTACAACAACAGATATACGCCAGCTTTCAGATGAGAATAGCATTGATGAACTTGCAAGACTGCTTGGTGGAAGTGCAATAACGGATGCTGTAAGAAATAATGCAGCCGAAATGAAAAATATGGCAAAGGCATTTTTGAAAAAATAGACATTTATGGCAGGATTATGCTGCTTATTTGACAGTAATAACCTGATTTATTATTAATTGAAATGCAGATACTATTTTTATAAATCCTAATTTGTTTAAAGTGCGAAGGACATTTTGTGCAGGAGAATTCCTGTATTATAAGTGTTTTGTACAGGTTTGTACAGGAGGAATTTTATGAAAGGTATGTGCAGTTTAAAAAAGAAAATACATGCAAAAACAATTCTGTCTGTGCTTGCAGGAATAATAGCCGGTATTGCAATATTTGCAGGCGGATGTATATATGTTTACAATGTGTGCAGTGATATACCGCAGCAGATATATGTTGTATGCAATCAGGATACAACAATTGATTTGAATGTTCCTGTTGTTGCAACTGCAGATGCGGGGGTGGATACGAGTGCAGATCTGTCAAAGCCGTTTACTGTAAAGGCTGACACAACAGGCGATTATGAGCTTGCACTCAAATTATTCGGCATTATACCGCTTCCGTCTGTCAATGTATGTGTAGTAGATGAAAAGTATCTGTATCCGGGTGGATTTCAGGTTGGGCTATACCTGAAAACAGAGGGAATCTATGTTGCAGGAACAGGTGAGTTCAAAGACAGCACAGGTAATATGGTCTGTCCGGGTATGGAGGCAGTTCAGGCGGGAGATTATATAACAGCAGTTGATGGAAGTTATATTAATTATAAATATGAGCTTAATAAATATATCCAGACTAAAAAGGAGGAGCCCGTTGTACTTACAGTCAAAAGAGACAGTGGTATTTTTGATACATCTGTGACACCGGTACGTACTGATGAGGGGGATTATAAGGTCGGAATATGGGTTAAGGATGACGCACAGGGGATAGGTACGCTTACTTATATTGATTCTGATAATAATTTTGCGGCACTTGGACATGGAATCAGTGCCAATCAGTCGCAACAGACATTAAGCATTAATTCGGGAAGCCTGTATAATACCAGAATAGTTTCAATTGTAAAAGGACAAAAAGGAACGCCGGGAGAATTTATCGGAACAATTGATTATAAAGGGGTTAACAGGATTGGCAATATTGAAAAGAATTCTGTGTGCGGAGTGTTTGGGAGTATGACTAAGGATGTGGTAAATGAGTATGGAATAACTCCCGTGAAAGTCGGTTTTAGTCAGGAAGTCCATAAAGGAAAAGCATATATCAGGATGTATGCGGATGGTGGTTTTAAAGATTATGAGATAAAAATAACCGGCTTGTCATATAGTTCGGATAAGAATATTACTTTAAAAGTTGTATCAGATGAACTCATAGACAAAACTAATGGCGTTGTTCAGGGAATGAGTGGATGTCCTATAATTCAGGATGATAAGATAGTTGGTGCTGTGACGCATGTTTTTATTGATGACCCATCATGCGGATATGGTATATTTATTGAGAATATGCTTCCGGACTGACTAGACGGCATGATTATGTCGAATCATGTCGAATGGTGCGATAAATATATATTGATTATTTTTCCGTCAGAAAATATAATAAAATTCGATATAAAATTTTTTGAGCGGAGGGCAGAAAAATGGGATGTTTAAAAATAGCAATTGCAGATGATAATGAAAATATGCTGCGTGCATTAGGTCAGGTTATTAATGGGGAGAGCGACATGAACCTTGTTGGTACTGCAACTAACGGTAAAGACACATATGATATTATAAAGAGCAAAGAGCCTGATGTTGTTCTGCTTGATATTATTATGCCTAACGGGGATGGGCTTGCTGTTATGCAGAAAGTCCAGCAGGATAAAGAGATAAAGAAAGAACCGGCATTTATCATAATAAGTGCAGTTGGAAAAGAAAGTGTTACGGAAGATGCTTTCAATATGGGAGCGGTATATTACTTTATGAAACCATTCAGCAATGATGCACTTTTAAGCAAAATAAGATATGTAAAAAATGAAGTGAAAAAGAAAAATTCGGCTGCGACAGACAAAAATATATGTACGGCTGATAATATGGCTGTTAATGAAAGAAATCTTGAAGCTGATATAACAGGCATGATTCATGATATAGGGATTCCTGCACATATAAAAGGGTATCAGTATCTTCGTGATTCAATAATGCTTTCGGTAAAAGACCGTGATGTAATTAACAGTATCACAAAAATATTATATCCGACTATAGCAAAGATGTATCAGACAACATCGAGCCGTGTTGAAAGAGCAATCCGTCATGCAATAGAGGTGGCATGGAACAGGGGAAATACAGAAACACTTAATGATTTGTTCGGATATACAATAAGCAATAGAAAAGGCAAGCCTACAAATTCGGAATTTATTGCTCTTATTGCAGATAAAATCAGGCTTGAGTATAACATTAAATAGTACGTGGGTATCATATTCGACATAAAAATGTTGCGTATAAAGCACAAATATATTATAATAATCTTATATGGATAAAAAATATTATTATAAGTTATAGAGGTTTGTGTTAATGCGTAAAAGAATAATAAGATCGCTTACAGCGACAGTTTTAATTACATCAATCATGGGAATGACAGTTCTTGCGGATGAAGTTACTGATATTAAGAACCAGCAGAACAGTCTTGCACAGGAAAAGCAGAATGTAGAGGATGAACTCGCATTTCTTCTCACTCAGATGGACGAGCTTGAATTATCAATGGCTCAGAAGAATGATGAGATAGAGCAGGCTAACAAAGATCTTGCATCTGCACAGCAGAAGTTTAACTCACAGCAGGATGATATGAAATTGAGAATCAAATACATGTATGAAGACCAGTCAACAAGTCTTTCAGAAGTATTTCTTTCGTCAAAGAACATGAGCGAAGTGCTTAATAAGGCTGAATATGTACAGCAGGTATATGATTATGATAGAAGCAAGCTTGATGAGATGTCTAATACTGCAAAGAGTATTTCGAATCTTATGGTAAGTCTTGAGAATGATAAAAAGTCACTTGAAAATATGGCATCAGAACTTACATCAAAGCAGGCTCTTTTGTATACAACTCTTGATGATTTGAATTCAAAAGATGCAGATTTGTCATCAAAACTTAAAGATGCACAGCAAAGAGCAGCTGCGGCAGTTGCTGCGAAGGCTGCACAGGCTGCTACAACGGCAAGTTCAAATGTAACAGCACCAACAACTGCTAATAATGATTCAGCACTTGCATCTAATGTTGTTTCGCTTGCATATTCACTTCTTGGAGTTCCATATGTGTCAGGCGGTTCAAGTCCTTCAGGTTTTGACTGTTCAGGATTTACGTCATATCTTTACAGACAGTATGGTGTATCTTTGTCAAGATCATCATCTGCACAGGCATATGGTGGTGAATCAGTTCCACTTGCAAGTGCACAGCCGGGTGATATTATATGTTATCCAGGACATGTTGCATTATATATTGGTGGTGGACAGATTATTCATGCTCCTTATCCGGGTGAAGTTGTAAAAGTTGCATCTGTTAATATTATGAGTATTACTGACGTAAGACGTTATTGGTAATTGCATGTTTTCATGCAGAAGGAGGGCGTAATGAAAAATGTTTTGTTTATTGCATCTGAGGCAGTGCCATTTATAAAGACAGGCGGACTTGCAGATGTTGTTGGTTCACTTCCAAAGTATTTTAACAAGGATGAATTCGATGTTCGTGTCATGATTCCAAAGTATACATGTATACCATGGGAATACCGCAAAGATATGGTTTATAAGACACATTTTTATATTGATCTGGCATGGCGTTCGCAGTATGTTGGCGTGTTTGAACTTCAATATAATGGAATTACATTTTATTTTATTGACAATGAGTTCTATTTTTCAGGACCTAAACCATACAGCTGGATTCATGAAGATATAGAAAAGTTTGCATTTTTCAGTAAAGCAGCTCTTTCAGCTATTCCGGTTCTCGGATTTAAGCCGGATATTATTCATTGCCATGACTGGCAGACAGGACTTATTCCTGTATACCTCAAAGAAAGATTTTCACAGGGGGAATTTTATCAGGGAATTAAGTCAATTATAACAATACATAATCTTAAGTTTCAGGGAATATGGGACATTAAAAAAGTTAAAGATATTACAGGACTTCCGGATAGTTATTTTACACCTGATAAGCTTGAAGCGTATAATGATGCCAATTATTTAAAGGGCGGAATTGTATATGCTGACAGAGTTACAACTGTAAGTGCCACATATGCGGAAGAGATAAAGACTCCTTTTTATGGAGAGCATCTTGATGGACTTATGAATGCACGTGCTAATTGCCTTTCGGGTATTGTAAATGGTATCGATTATGATGTATACAATCCTGAGACAGATAAGAGTCTTGTGGCTAATTATAATCAGGTTACATTCCGTAAGGAGAAATGGAAGAACAAGGTTGCACTTCAGAAAGAACTTGGACTTACAGAGGATAAAGGTAAATTCATGATTGGTATTGTATCAAGACTTACAGACCAGAAAGGATTTGACCTTGTGGCATATGTCATGGATCAGATTTGTGCGGAGGATGTACAGCTTGTTGTACTTGGCACAGGTGATGAAAAATATGAAAATATGTTCAGACATTATGAATGGAAATATAATGACAGAGTTTCTGCTAATATATATTATTCAGAAGATATGTCTCACAAAGTATATGCTGCCTGCGATGCTTTTCTTATGCCATCACTTTTTGAGCCTTGCGGACTCAGCCAGCTTATGAGCCTTCGTTATGGAACTGTTCCTATTGTAAGAGAAACAGGCGGTCTTAAAGATACAGTTGAGCCATATAATGAATATGAGAGTACAGGAACAGGATTTTCATTTGCTAATTATAATGCACATGAGATGCTTGGCATTATTAATTATGCCAAGAGTGTATATTATAATCATAAACGTGAATGGAATAAGATTGTCGACCGTGGAATGAAGGCGGATTTTTCATGGAATAATTCGGCACGTAAGTATGAAGAATTATACAGAGAATTATAAAAAAATACTTGCTTTTGCTGCAACAATATGTTAGACTGTTAAAGTCTTGCGGATGTGGCGGAATGGCAGACGCAGCAGACTCAAAATCTGCCGGTGGCAACATCGTGCGGGTTCAAGTCCCGCCATCCGCATTCTCAAATGCCTTATTTTCAGGGGGTTTCAAGCCTCCCTGAACCTAAAGCATTCAATTCGGCATTCAAAAAGCATTCAAATATTGTTTTTGTATAGAAAGGAGGTCTTCTGATATTGCGTCTTCCTTTTTTTTTTTACACTTTTTTAGAATTGTTCTAAAAAAAATACAATATTTTTTCTTTTTCTCACCCTTTCCTTTCTTTTAGTATAAATTAAAAATATTATTTAATTTTGTATTTCTTGTCTTTATTTTGCTCATATAGGGCTTTTTTTATGTTTAACATATAAATTACTGCCTTATTTGTTTTTATGCCTTATTTCCTTAAATACAAGCTGATATAAGGTATCCCATAAATTTATCTAATAAAAATATAATTTTATAATAGCAGATTATATATATATTTTATATTCTTATTTTTTTAGATTGTTTTTTACATATTTCTTTTTTCTATTCCCATATTTTTACACTATTTATTTATAAATATAAAAAAATAAAAAGGAGATTTTATTATGTATAAATATTATAGCTTAGAACGTCCGGTAAGTATTGGTACTTATCCTGTATTAAAAGATAACAGACTTTTATCTTTTAATAATTTTGAGAAAGATAATCAGTGTGTAAAAGAAACAATTGTTGATAATGATAAAATTTTTAAAGCTTGGGGTTATCTTCTTTTTGACAAACCTCTTTCTTCTAAACAAATTGATGATTATGAATTAGGTGATGCCGGAGCTGTAAATAGATTAACTAAAATTAATACACTTCCTTTAGATTTTCAAGAAACCCTTAGAAATGATATTAATGAATTTTATAAGGTTATGGTAGAAAATTCTGGCAGAAAACCTTTTAAAATGACAAGAGAAGGTTTTTTGGATATATATGGTTCTTTTACTTTAGAAGATATTCATAAAATGATGCCTCGTATTGCTAATAAATATCATTTGATTGATGAAAAAGATAAATCTGCTCTTGAAAAATTAATGGACGGAAATACAAGATATGAAAGTATTTTAGATACTATGGAAATTAATGAAGAAAATGAAGAATTAGATAGATAATTATGATTTAGATTTATAAGAAAATATATTATAAGATTAATTAATGTTAATGAGATTATATACCATATATAATAATAAAGAATTGGAGAATTTTTCAAATATGACTAAAAACTATAAATATTTAGATAAATGTAGTGAAAAAGATAAAAATATAATTTATACTAATTTATTTGATAATGATATAGATAATATTGAATATGTATTAGAAGCCTATAATAATAATCAAATAACATTAAAAGATAATGAGTTAGTAATAAATGATGAAGATTATAAGAAAATAGGCTATGATTTAGATAAAGATATTCTTTTATGGTATAAAGGTAAAGAATGTATATATGATTTTATTATGACTTATCAATGTCTTTATAGTGTTCTTGAAGAAATAGCATATCAAAAAACTCTTATAGAACAATATAATAATGATATTGAGTTAAATTAATAAAAATGATATAATCATATAAAAATATAAATTTTTAGAAAAGAGAAAAAAATATGATTTTTTTATATAAGAACAATAATAAAGTAACAGCAAAAATAACAGTTGATTATACAAAAAATGAAGTGGTTGTAGAAAATTATAGTGAATTTCCCTTAGAATTACCTTTTGGCGTAAATAAAAATCCTACTATTAAAGATTTTGAAAACTTATTAGAAGATAGATGTTTTCCAAGAACTAAAGATAAACTTAAACTACATTTAAAAGAATTAGGGATAGATTATTATGACCCATTAACTATTGTTTTAAAAACAAAAGGTAGATTGGAAGGTGATTTCTATTCATTAGAGTATATTCAAGAAGATTGAGGAGAAAAATATATTATGGAGATATATAATAGTTTTGATGATTTTACAGGAAAAATTTCTCTTTCAAAAGGAAATCAGTTAAAAATTCATTTAGATAATTTATGGTATAAAGCTGATTTTTTAGGTTATGAAGGAGCTTCTGAAGTAGTATGTAGTGAATTATTAGCTTATACGAATATAAAAGATTATGTATATTATGATTTAGAAAAAATGTCATTTAATGATAAAACATATAATGGCTGTAAATCAAAACATTTTTTAAATAAATATGAAGAAATTGTAACCATAGATAAATTACATAAACAATATGTTAATAAACCTATTAGTTTAATGTTAGAAGGAAAGAGTGTAAAAGATAAAATAAAATATACAGTAGATTTTGTGAAATATATAACCGGTATTTCTAATTTTGGACAGTTATTAACACAAATGTTGGAATGGGATAGTTTTGTTTTAAATGAGGATAGACATTTTAATAATATTGCTGTTATATATAATAATAATACAAAACAATATAAATTTTGTCCTATTTTTGACAATGGGGCAGCTTTTCTTTCTGATATTAGAGAAGAATATCCTTTAGAAAAAAGTATTTACGGTTTGGTTTCAAAAGTAAAAGCAAAACCTTTTTGTGAAGATTTTGAAAAACAAGTAAAAGCTTGTGAAGATATTTATGGGGTTCAGTTAAAAATTGATAAGAGTATTCATTTATCAGAAGATTTAAAAAATCAAATAAAGTATAATTATGGAAATAAAGTTTTTAATAGAATAACACAAGTTCTTGACAATCAAATTTATTTAAGTGATTATATTTGTTCATATTTTAAAGAGCCTATAAAAAAAGAAGATTCACTTTCTGTTTATCAAGATATAGAAGAAAATGATATTGAATTATAAGAAAATAGGTTTTGGTGTAGAAAAAGAAGTTATGCTATGGTATAAGGGTTGAAGATATGTAAAGGACTTAATTTACAATTATCAGGCATATTATGACCCCTTAGAAGAAATGGAAAGACAAATAAAAGAACATCTTTTAGTATCAATGTTTGATATTAGAAGATGTTTTTTATTTTTAGATATTTATAGAATAAAACTTTTACAAAAATACACTATTATACAGAGCAACAAAAATGATTATTTATAATAGAGGTAATTTATGATGGAGAGAACAATAAAAATTAATATTTATGATAGTAAAAAAAGAAATATTTATGATGTAGAAGTTACGCTTGAATTGAGTGATGATAATTGTTTTTCAGCAGTAGCTAAGGTATTAAACTTTCATCATAATAATATTTTAATGAGTGGTCAATGTTTTGATAGATTAAATGAATTCCCAGAGATAAATCAAAATCCTGTGTTTATGGAAGTTTATGATTTATGGAAGAAATATCATCTAAATGACCTTCATGCAGGAACAAAAGCACAGGAAGACTTATTAAAAGAAGCTGTTAAAAATGGAGAGCTTAATACTTATGGAGCTAATAATTATAAAGAAACTTGTGCATATTTAGAGAGTAAAGATATGCTTTATGATAAAAATTATTTAGTTTCTAAAAAACAAAAGGATGGAAGAACAATACAAGTTCCTTATCAATATGGGACAGGATGGTTAAAAGAAGAAATACCAGAACAAGATTTATTAAGAATAAAATCATTAATAACAGATGGAATAGTTTACAAACCAATATTAGAAAATAATAAAAATGATGAACTTGAAAAAGGAGATTACGAATATGAAAGATAGTGTTTATAGTAATGAAGATATTATTACTAATGTTTTAGGCAGTAAAAAAATATTAAAAAATGAAATAAGTTTTAAAGATTCCGAAAATAAAGAAAATACTTCTTTAATTATAAAGAATTCTTATACTGAATCGGAAATGTATGATTTTTGTAATAAGTTAGGTTTTTCATATTTTAATAAGTATTATCCACAGTTTTTACATGATGAAAATGTTGTTTTTGTAAACGATAAGAAACATGCTATTTTAAGATTTGAAAAAGATAAGGATAATGATTACATATTAGACACAATAATTACTTTTGAAAATGGAAAAGAACAAGTGAACTTGAGGGCTGGTGGCTTGAATTTTGAACAAATAATGCCTAATTTTATGTCAATAAAAGAAAACAACTTAAATCTAATAGAAACTCCTATTTATACATTAGAAGTATTATATAATCAAAAATTCTCAACATATTTTACGTCTTGTAAAAAAAATATTGTGAATGAGAAACTTTTACAGGATATAAAAAAAGTAATGAAAGATACATCTCTTGAAAAAGAAATATTTCAAACAATAGAAGACAATTATGAAAAAGATAAAGAAGATAGTAAAGATTTCGATAAAAAATATTCAGAAATAGATATATCTAGTAAAAAATATCATAGACATCAAATATCAAATTCAACAGATTATTCATATTCAGAAGAATCTCTTTCTGTTAAATCAATCGAACAAACTTATGTACTTTTGCAAACAGATAAAGATGATATTTTTAGGGCAAATGTTTACGTTCCTAAATCTGATTTTGATATTTTTTTTAAGGACAATAATTTATTTTTTGATGAATATAAAAATATCATTATTGATTTATTCAAAAATATAACCAATGATAAGCTAATGGAATCTATTTTAGAAGATAAGCCTTATATTAAAGATACTTCTACAGATTATACAGAGTTATATGCAACAAATGATGGTATTTTAGGGACAGATTATCACATAGTGTCTAAAAATTTAAATATTAGTTTAAATGAAGGAATATCTCCTTATTATACAGATATGTATATTGATTTTAAATTTAATGAATTGCATAATCCATATATAAAAAAGAATTTTGATACTAAAATAAAAGGAACACCTTTTGATGTATTATTAGCTTATGCAGAAACAAAAGATAAAGAACAATATGTTGATAATATAAAATATTATGAAAATATACAGTTAAAACTTAATAACTTAAATAATATAATAGCAAAATTTTCTGATATTACTTCTGAAAAGTTCACAATAAAAGATTATGAACTTGAAAATACTTTTAAAAAGTGTATAGAGAATATAGATAAAGTTCAAGATGTAATAGTGGATAAAATAAATTTTATGTGTCAACAAGCAGATGAATTAGATTATGAACTATAAAAAGAAAGGTAAGAGTGACAATGATTAGAGATTATAATATAAATAGTGATGGATTTTTCTTAGAAGATATAGCACATGCATTACATATTAAATTAAATAGTACCAATATAGCAAATATAGAATCTGATGAAAAAGATTATGATAAGGCTTTAAAAGAGATAAATGATTATTGTAAGAAAATTGGTGAAAAGAAAATTATAATTGCAACAGCAGATATAAAAATAGAGGATTATCCACAAGATAAGTACGTTTTAAAGTACGGTTTAAATAAATATGAATTAGAAATGTTTCCTGATAAAAAGCTCATTCCTGTTGATAAGGTTCTTAAAGAACAAAGTAAGATTTATGAAGAAGCTGGCTTTGTGAATGTAAATGATTATGTGGGTTATGAATATAAGGTGGCTTTTATATATCCTAATGAATATGGGAAAGAAGTTATAAATGAATTTAATAGAATTCTGAAATTAGATAACAAAAATAATAATGATAAAGATACTGAAGAATTAGAGCTATAAAAATGATAGGAATTTATCTATTTCAAAATAGAATGAAACATTTAAAAATGGAATATTAAATATATAGGAGATTTTTTATGATTGATTTAAAGGATGATGATATAAATTTTGAAGAAGAAGTAGGAATTATCGAAGATTATAATTGGATAACGGCTTATATTCCTGAGACAGATAATCTTGATAAATTATTTGGAATATATAATAATGAACATCATAATGAAGATTATCAAGTTAATTACTATGGAATATATGATTTTGAATCTGATAAATTTTATCTTAATTGTAATGTTACTATTTATTGTAAACTTGAAGAATTAAGCGAAAAATATCCAGATATTTGTGATGAGCTTATATTTATTAATCATAATGAAAAAAATATATATCTTTCTGAAGAATATAATTTTATTTTTGATAAGTTTAAAGATTATTGTTTGAAATCTTTTAAAGCATCTCCTTTTGATATATATGATTGTTCTAATTTTGATAACCTGATAAAAAGTATAAAATTTGAATTAATTATAGATAAAACAGAAGAAATTGATTATTAATTATCACACAAAATATTTTAGTGTATATTAATTTAAAAGAAAATGGTATTTGTATTTTTCTTTTGATTGATATACACTATTATTATATAAAGATATTTTTTGAGGTAATAATATGGTTTTAATGAAAAAAGATATAGTTGTAGCAGATATTTCTTTTGATGAAAGAGGATATATAATAGATATAAATAAAATATATGATACTAATAGTCTGCCTTTAAATGTATATAAAGAAAATCTGAGCAAAGAAGAAAATATAAATAGATTAAATGAATGGTGGAAAAATAATTCAATTCCAATTCAAAGAGATAGTATTAGACTAGCATTAGAGTGTCTAGGAGTTAATACTCCAGAAGAATTAAAAATAATAGGAAAAGGTGTATCTTTACTAAATCAATATTGGATAAAAGAAGAAAAAGAAGATATAAACTGGAAAGATATTAACTATTATGACAATCCTTTTAGTAAAGCAATAGGAGAAGCTTTATTTAATCATAAGCCTATTCATAGTAGTATTTTTGATTGTGGTTCATCTCCTGATAATGGTATAAATGGTATGCTTAAAAAGAGATGGATTATTAAGGAAAATAATTATTATCTTCAAAAATCAGGAACAGGATTAAATAAAGAAGAGGTTTTTAATGAGATTTTAGCATCAGAAATATGTAATAGAGCAAATATAATTAATGCAAATTATGAATTTTATATGGATATCAATAATCAGGATATAAGCTGCATAAGTAAATGTTTTACTGATAAAGATACTGAATTAATTCCTTTTACCCAGATTATAGATATTGTTCCTAGAAGACAAGGTTATCCTTTTCAAACGGAATTAGAACATCTATATAATATTTGTGAATATTTAAAAGTACCTGATTATAAAGAATATCTTAATAATATTCTTTGCCTTGATTATATTCTAGCAGGAACAGACAGGCATTATAATAATTTAGCTTTATTATATAATGCTAAAAATAATTGTTTTAAATTCAGCCCAGTATTTGATTCTGGTAATTGCCTATGGAATGGTAAAATGACTAAATTTATAGATATAAATGATGATAGTTTAATGGCAAGACCTATTTGTAATAAGAATACATTCGGTAATTGGAACGAACAAAAGCAATATATTACAGGATATATAAATATTACTTCAAATGATTTAATTGAAAGTATTTATAAATATATTGAATTAACATATAAGTATTCTGAATTAAAAATAGACCGTATTAGTCTTATTGCTAATGGGATTCTTAAAAGAGCTTATAATCTACAACAACTGTTATTAAGTAAGAATATTAATATTGATGATAAAAATATGATTAATGAAAATGATTTTAGAAAATTACAGAATATATCTATAAACAATAAAACCCATATTATATTAGATAATAATAATGATATTATAAACGAAATAATTAAAGATAATAAAAATAAGGATAGGGATTAAATGTATATATTTTTAGATATTGATGGCTGCTTAAATAATAAAGATGATTGGAAAATACCATATACCATAAATAAAAGTTGTTTATTATATTTTAGTAAATTGTGTAAGGCAATAAATAAAAAATATAGTCCTATAAAGATAGTGCTTATTTCAACTTGGAAAGAAGGCTTTAATAAAGATAATAATAGTCCTCAAATACAACATTTAATAGATACTCTTAGTATTTATGGATTAACTATTAATGATAAAACTATTAGTGTTAAAGGAAAAACAAGACAAGAAGAAATTGAATATTATATAAGACGTAATAATATTAAAGATTATATTATTTTAGATGATGATATATCTTTATATAACGATATTTCAAAAATAAATATATATATTGTAGATTATCATACTGGTTGCACTGAAAAAGATAATAAAAAAATTTTAAAAATATTAAAAAGAAGCAAAATATGAGTGAAAATTTTTTATTAATGGATAAAGATGATATTGTAATGAAAATAAATTTTGATGAAGGTATTTATAATGTTTTAAATAATAGTTTATTGCCATATCAATTAAAAGGAAAAATAAAATCAGTTCCTTTAGTAAAGAATAATATGAGTAAATATGAATTGACTCAAATTATTATAGATATGTAAAAGAACTAAAAATACAAATTATAAATAATAGGGATTATTTATTAAATAAATCATATGATAATTTACAAAATATACAAAACAATGAAAATATTGAAAGATAATTTATAAAAATATAGATATTTTTAGTTTATAGTAAAAAATAAAATACACTATTATTATAGATATGATTATATCAGATTAATGTTATCTGATACTTTTTACTTATAAGGAGATATATAAAAATGGAACAGAATAAAGATTTTGTGAATTTTAATGGTATTAGTAAGAAATTAGTTCGTGAACATGAAAAAGATGGAAAGTCTTTTTATGCAGTTGCTATTCCTGTAGCGTATGATGTTAGTAAAAATGGACTTGCTTCAATAGTAATTTCTAATAAGAATCTTATTCACGACTGTAAAAATGATGCAAATAAAGTAAATATTGGAATTCCTGCTGAATGGAAATTAAATGTTTCTGTTGCATCTTTTTATAATAAAGATGAAAAGGATAAAAATAAGTATAAAACAATCGAAATGTCTGCTAAAGAATTAGAAAAGGCTTTTATTGATAATAGAAAAGCAATTAAAGATGCTCAGACAGCTAAAGAAACTGAAGCAGAAAATGAAGGTCCTGAATTAGACTAATATATTTAATACAAAAAATACCACTAATAGATTTTTATTAGTGGTATCTTTTTATCTTTATAAATTTATAATGGAGGAAAATAATGGATAATAATATTTATAAAACTGAAGAATTTTATCAAAAACTTATTAAGGGTATTATAAAATATAATAATGGAGTTGCTTTTTATCATGATGGTATTAATATTACCAATATTGAAGTCTTTAAATATCCTGAATTAATAAAAACAGGAAGATATCCATATATTGTTTATATAAACCCTTTTTAATTGATTAATCTCTTTCTAATTCAGATGTATCTGATACATCAATATCTGATAAATTAATTTTATCATTTGTAAAACTAATCCCTTTAGAAATATATTCTTTCATTTTCCCTGCATCTTTTATTAAATTAAATCCATATTCTAATTCTTCTTTGGCTATTTCATATCTTTGTTCAGAAATATTAAATAATTCATATGTGTCTTGTAATACGTTTAATATTGCTGTTCTATCTATCTGTAATTCAATCCCATATCTGTTTAATATTTCATGACGACTATAATTAAATATTTTCATATCACTATCAGTTATTTTTGCTCCAATTTGTTTATCTGCTCCTAAACAATAACCATTATCAAATGGGGCAATAAATTCCAATCCATTTTTTGTTCTTTTTATTCCGAAATTTTTTTCATGTCTATCTTTATTATGAAATAAACAATCTAATGTTATCATTTGTTTCATTTCTTTTTCATAATTTAATTTTTCAATAAAAAAACGTATAAGCATTTCTCCGAATAAACTAAAATCATTATGTTTTATTTGCATTGCTGATATATAATCTTCTTCTGAATTATTAATAAAACATGGACAAATACAGAATTTTTTAGTTTTTGTAGTTCCATATAAATATGGTGTTGTCGTTATTCCTGCCATTGCCGCTGCTTTAAAATAGACTATTTCATTTGCAGAGAGAGTATTTTCATTTTTTGTATCTATTTTTGCTAAATATGGTTTGTCTCCAGACATAAACCAAAATTTTTCCATAATTCCATCTGTCGTATAATCCGGACTTATTTTTCCATTTGTATCAAAGTTGAAATAATATGATGCAAAAACAGGGTCAAAGCCATTATCATGATAATTAATATCTTTCCAATTTATTTCTTCATCTTCTTCTTTAAACCAATATGTGTCAGTTATACTTATTCCTGAATTATAAAAAAACATATCTGATTTTCTGATTCCTATTTTTTCTTCAATATTCCTTAGATTAGGTCTTATTCCGGGAATGCTTCTTGAGGCATACCATTGATTAAGTAATATTTGTTCCTGCTGTTTTCCATTTCCTCTTGTTCCTAATGGTAATTCTTTTTCATTATAAATTTCGTCATAACCTAAAATAATATGATTATCTATACGAACTTTAGCAATAGGGATATTTTTATGCATTAATAACATTTTTTCTGCTCCTTATTTTTTATTATATATACAATAGTGTTATTTTATGGTATTATAAATTAATAAAAATAGTTATAAATATAATAAATCTATTGTACTTAATATTAATATGACAGAAAAATTTAAAACGGAGGTAAAAATGTTAAAATTAACAAATTTAGAACAAGTTAAAGAAGTATGCAAAATATTATTTTTATCTGTTCCTATAAAACCTTTAATAGCTGGTATTTGTTCACATCCCTTTACAAATTCTATTATTGTTCCTAATATGACTTCAAAAAATATAGAAAATTATTTAGATTTAACAAAAAAAGATGATTATAAAAAATGGAAAGAATCTACTTTTAAAAGAATTGATAACTTTAATAATGCAGAATCAATTTTCTATTTTACAAATAAGCCATATAGATTAACTTTGTTTAAATATTGTAATGAATATCTTAATTTACATGACTTTTCAGAAATTTTAAAATATTGTTGGATTACCTCTGAAAATCCTAATGATGATATAAATGTTTCTATTAATGAGCTTATAAGATATTTTAGAAAAGCTGATAAACATATTTTAATGAATGAAGACGAGTATAAAATATGGGAAGAATTACCAGATGATTTTATAATTTATAGAGGGATTTCTAATCATCATAATCCTAAAGGTTTATCTTGGACTGAAAATAAAAATGTTGCAGAATGGTTTATGAATAGATGGAAAAATCCAGATAATTACCTTTTACAAGCTACTGTAAAAAAAGAAGATTGTTTATGTTATTTTAATGAAAGAAATGAAGATGAAATAGTAGTAGATAGCAGACATATAAAGTCTAAAAGAATAGATTAAAAATAATAAAAAGACTGTTTTTTATACAGTCTTTTTTTATTATAATGAATTATCTAAAGCTTTTATACCATATTTATCTATCTTTATATATCCTAATTTATAAATACTTATTTCAGTAATATTTTTAGAAATCTTTTTTATATAATTTTGATGAATATGCCCGTGTATATTATATTTACAATTATGGTCTTTCATATACTTATAAATAGCATATAAACCTTTATGAGCATCTCTACATAAGGTATCAGAAGTATCTATGCTTATACAAGGTTTATCGTGTGTTATTATAATTTCTGCATCTGGATAATTATTTAATTTGTCTAATGCTTGTTTTTGTGTTAAAAGGGAGTTATCATTTTTATATTTAAGACTTCTTCCTAATCCTACAAAAGATATACCTTTAAAAATAAAAGGCATATTATTATTTTCTAAATCATATATTTCTTCATAATATGGAGAGCTTGTATTTATTCTTAAATTATTAATCTGTCTATTAATTTCATTTATATCATTTGTTTTATCGTGATTTCCTAGTATTCCTATTTTTACAGTATTAAGAAAAATATTGTTGTTTAATAATACATTCCAATCATTTGTATCTATATCACCTAATAAAATAATTAATTCAATATTTTTATCTTTAATAAAGGTATTAAAGTTGTTTTTATTTAAGCTTCCGTGAGTATCAGCTATAACTAAAGCATTAGTAGTAATAGCATTAAAAATAGTTTTTCGTCTAAATATCATTAATATTATCTCTTTTCTTTAATAAATATATATTTGAATATCTATAATCATAATTAATCATAGATATTATTTCATCTTTTAATGGATATAATTTTAAGTTATCGGTATCTTTGGAAAAATTATCAAGTAATGCATATAAAACACGAGCTTCGTTCATTCTTCCAAATTCATTTTTTCGTGCTAAAAGATTTAATTTTTTTAAGATTTTTAAATCCATTTCTGTAGAAATAGGATATTCAGCTCTATTGGATAAAAAATATTGTAATTTTTCTTTATCTATATTATTGCTTTTATTTACAATCAATACGTTTAACCCAAACGTAATATCAGCAGTATAAAGCTGAATATTATTTTCATTATCATATATTTCAATATTCATAATATTATTTTACCTATCGTAATCATATTCATTTTCATTATTTAAATTTTGGACTTTAGATAAATTTATAAAATTTAGTTTTTCTATCCTTTCAATAGCTTCATTTTTATCTATAATTCTTCCTGATTGTATATCATTTAAAATACTATAAATTTTTCCTATCTGTTTTAAATTATATTCTTTATAAGCATTTTGACTATCATTTGTTAAACATAATTTACATATATCATTTCCTATATCAGCTACTTTTTTTGATAGTTCTATCATTTTTTCAATTTCTAATTCTAAAAGTTCTCTTTCCATTGTTATAAGTCCTTTATTAAAAGATAAATATAATTAATAATTACATATTATCTTTATTTATTTTTTGCATCATTTCATTTAATTCATCTAAATTATTGTCATTATTATTATTTTCTGTATCTATTTCTGAAAAAGTAGTATCTATATTGTCTTCTTTATTATTTATATCTTTGATAATATTTGTTTCATTTATTTCTTTTTTATATGTTTTTTTATTTTTTCGTTGTGGTATATGATTTTCTTTTTTCTCAGATTTAAATAGATAATCTAATGCATTTGAATTATTATATTTTTCAGGATGATTTATCATATTTATTTTAGTAAAGATTACACATCCTATTACTATAATTAAAGATATTATTGTTATGCTCATATTTTTATGTCCTTCTATAAATAACATTTTAATATTTTTTTGTTTTTTGGCATTTTAAGATATTTTATTACTCTTTGTTCAATAATACTTACACGTTGTTTTGAAATATTATATTTTTTTCCTGTCTCAACCTGATTTAATGCTATTTTAGAATCATTTAATCCATATCTATCTTTAAAAACATTAATATGTTTGTCCGTAAGTATTTGTTCTTTTTTCCCTTTATTTAAAATTTTTTCTATATCTTCCTTAAATTGACTATTTTCTAATGATGATATTGCATCTTCTTCTACACATGTATCTTCATCTTTTAAGAAAGATAAATAGGTTTCTTCAGAATCATAAGTATTATCTTCTGTATTATTTAAAATTTTATCAGCACTAAATGTAATATAATTGCTTAAATCATATATAAAATATAATTCAATTTGTTTGGGAGTAAATACATTAATACTTAATAATTCTTCCTTTGTTGGTAAACTTCCATATATTTTTAAATATTTTTGGCAATATAAATATATATTTTTATTATCTTCTATAATATAATCAGGTAATCTTATAATATTCCTTTTTGTATTTATAGCTCTGATTATTGATTGTTTTATCCAAAATACTGCATATGTATCAAATTTTGCACCCTTAGATGAATCATATCTTTCAATAGATTTCCATAAGCCAATATTTCCTTCTGAAATTATATCTAACATATCTAATCCAACAGAAGAATTATAAAATTTACTTTTTGCAATATGGACTACTAATCTTAAATTAGATAAGAATAATTGATTTTTTGCTTCATTGTTTCCATTATGCATTTGCACAAATAGTTCTTTTTCTTCATCTTCTGATAATAAAGGATATTTTTTTATAATTTCATAATAATCATTTAATGATTCATAATTATCATTCATAATTATATATTTCTCCTTTTGTATACTTATTATTTTTTAATAAATATTTTATAGGGCAGAAGTAATATGCATAAGTTAAATTAATTATAATTATAATTAAATTTATTACACATATACTTCTTTGTTTTAATCTCTTTCGTAATCCATATCTAAAGAAAGAGGTTTATTATAAGTCGTAATATGTTTTATTTCATCTTTTTTTCTATTTGTTGTTAATATTCTCTGAGCTGCTAAAATACTTGTTTCTGGTTTTAATATTTCAATTACATCATTATTATCTAACTCATATAATTCTATCCCTGCTTGTATCATTTTTAATTTTTCATCAGGGGTATCTTTCGGTACTTTTATATTAGCTTTTTTTAATAAAAAAAGTATATCATTTGTTAATGGCATAAAGTTGTTCTCCTTATTGTAATTATTTAAAAATAATTATATATATAAGAATAGTGTCTTTATTTTTTTATAAGGGCACTATTTTAAGTATTTTTTAGTAAAAATATCATTAAAAAATATCTTTTTTTCCTATTAGTTTATATAATTCAAAAGGAAATATTTTTATAATATTCTTTGCGATAATTCTATCTCTTTTTATTGTTCCTACACTTCTTGAATCAATACTATGATTTCTATTGTCACCTATTGTAAAATATTCATCATCTGATAACGTATATGTCATATTTGTAATAAAACCCTCTTCATCACTGTAATATCCATAAACATCATCATAAATTTCACCATTAATAGTGATAGTATTATCTTCATTTAATGTTAATGTATCTCCCGGAATTCCAATAACTCTTTTTAAGATATAACCAACATCATCACTTTGAGTAGTTTTATAAACGATTACATCATTTCGCTTAATATTATTTATGTTTTTTTGTAATAATAAAATATTATTTTCTTTATAAGTAGGAAACATTGAATCCCCCGAAACCTTATAAAGATAGAAATTTTTTGTAAAAATAAAATATATTATGATAATTAATAATATATAAAAAGTGCTTAAAAGTATAAATTTTCTTCTTTTCATTTTTTCTCCTTTATAATAAAAATTGTGTAATAAATTAATTATAATTGACCATTTTTTATTATTTTAATGATTTAGGAATATATGTTGTAGGATGGATATTATAAGGAAGTTTCCAATTATTTGTACTAATTATGTCTATCATTTCAGAAACTTCATTTTTATCCCATTTTAAAATATTCTTAAATCCTTTTTTCTTTAAAATCTTATATTGTTTATAAGAGCAAGTTTTATCTTTATTACGAAAAAATGTATTTATAATTTTTACAGCTAATCCCTTATAAGGAACATTTTTAGGATTTATCCCCAGTTGTTTTAAAAAATTAATTTGTTTTTCCGTACATCTTGTTAATTCCCATTGACCATAAGGAACATAATAAAAAGGATTCTCTCTTGTATAAAATTCAATAGCTTCATCATTCCTAACGCAAATACTATCTAATTCATTATTATTATTATAAATATATCTTAAATTAGGATTTTCAATTTCTTTAAATTTTGTTCCTAAGAAAGTTTTATTAGCTGCTTTTTTTAAATTTTCTGCTAATAAGAAACTTGCATTAGATTTATTTTGTAATTCTTCAATAGAAATCTCTTCGTTGTCTTTTAAAATATCATTAGCATAAGGGATTCTTGACTCATCTATGAATAAATTAACAGGAGATAATACATCATATCCTTTTCTTCCTGAATGCCATAAAAAATCAAGGACTAATAAATTTTCTTTATTTGTTTCAGGAGATAATCTAAGACCTCTGCCTAAAATTTGTCTATAAAGACTTTCTGATTTTGTTGCTCTTAAATTAATAATACAATCAACGCTTGGTTCATCAAACCCTTCAGTCCAAAGCATTGAATTAGTAACTACATTTAATTCACCTGTATGAAATTTATTTATAATATTAGTTCTTTCTTCTTTAGTGTTTTTAGAAGATACACAACATGAGTTAAATCCTTTCTCATTTAATAAGTCAGCCATTTGTTCTCCAATAGCAATAGTAGGAGTAAATATAATAGTTTTTCTGTCTCCAGCTTTTTCTTTTAATTCATCAGCAATTTTTGAAAGATAAGGCATTAATGTATTTTCCAAATCACTTGATAAAAAATCTCCACAACTTGTTCTAACATTACTTAAATCAATCGTAATTGGGATACGTCTTATAAGAATAGGCGACAAATAACCATCATCAATAGCTTGTCTTGTGTTATAAGAAAAAGCAACTGTTTCAAATATATCTGATATATTTCTTACATCACTTCTATTAGGAGTAGCGGTTACACCTAATAATTTAGCAGTATCAAAATAATTTATAACTTTTAAATATGTATTAGATGCACAATGATGAGCTTCATCAATAATAATTACATCAAAATAATCATGAGGATAATTAATAAGTCGATTATCTTTACTAATAGATTGAATAGAAGCAACAATAATATTATCATTGCCAATATCTGCATGATTTTCAGCTTTTTCTAAAACAGAATCTATTCCAAATAAAGTTAATTTATTTTGTGTCTGTTCTAATAATTCAGCCCTATGAGCAAGTATAAGTATTTTTTTATTAAGAGTATTTAACCTTTTTACAACTTCCGCAAAGACAATTGTTTTTCCTGTTCCTGTAGCTTGAACAATAAGAGTGCTTTTATGTTCTTTCCATTCTTCAAAAATAGATTCAACAGATTCTTTCTGATAAGGTCTTAATTCCATTTTTTTTATAAACTCCTTTTTATTCATATATAACTTTTGATATTTTTTCAACATTTCCATAAAATCCTTCAGGATATTGAGAAGTTGAATAAAAATAATTATTATCAATAATCATTTCGATAACAGAACCATCATTTGAATGAAATCTATTAGAAGAATCTGTATCATCATCATCTTTTTCATCTCCAATAATACATTCAAAAGTATTTCCATTTTCTAATGTAACATCAATATAATCTCCAACTACATATCCATATCCTGAACCAATAGCGACACATATACGATTATCACAAATTCTTAATCCTGTTATTTCGTCTGTATAAGCATTATCAGAATTAACAATATAATATTGAGGAGCAGTTTTACATGTTATCATTTTATAATCCATATATGTAAAATTATATGATTTACAATCTTTTTCCCAATTAGGAACATATTTTTCATCAATAATAATTTTGTTTAATTCTATATTATTACTATTTTCATCAATGGTAGAGACATTAATATTTTCTTCTGAATTATCATTATTAATTAATATATTTGAATCATTATTAATATTATTTTCATCTTCTATAAAAATAATTTCAGGAACAATAAATGATTCATCATTAATATCTCTATATTTATCATCATCATTATTATCATAAAGTGTTTGTACTTTTTGATTTGAATTAGCGATAACAATAACAGAAGGATTGATAGAAATAAAAGAAATAATAAAAAAACAACTAATTGTACTTTTTATATGATGTAATATTATGTTCTTATAATTATTTCTTTTCACAAAATATAGAATTGATTTTAGTTTTTTATTAAATATTTTTTTTCTCATCATAATAAAATAGTGTATTTTTTACTCAAAAAATTCAAATTTTTTAAAACTTTTTTTAACCTAAAAACAAATTCTTTTGTAGTTTAGTCAATTCCGACACCCAAACAAATGTTCTAGTTATGCTGTAAGCATATTGAAAAATATAAAATAATATTATTTATCAGGGTGTCAACTTTGACTAAACTAGTTAAAAATTTTTATAAGGGGAAGATTAGAAAAATATAAAATATTATTATTAAAAAATAGATGTAAAAAATATTAAATAAAAATTTTAAAGGATTTTTATATATAAATAAATACATTAAAAAAACAATATATCCAAATTTAATATATAAGTTCAAATATTTATTCATTTTCTAAAAAGAGACTAAGAGAATAAAAAAAATAAAAATAAATAAAAAAAGTATAGATAATTTTAATATTTTTTGAGTACCGATAACCACTATTAAAATGTCAATTAAAAACTGATAAAAATATTTATAAAATTATTATATGAAAAATAAGGAGAAAATTTATGAGTAAAAAGTATCAAAATCAGAAATCAGGATTCACAGTAGTTTCAGGAAAAATTAAAAGTATATCAGAAGATAAATTATCATCTACTGTAAGTGTTGAAACATGGGATAATGTAAAAAAAGCAAGAGTACCTGAAGATATTGTAATTACAACATTATATCCAATTGAAGAAGAGAAAATAGGAGATGTAATTACAGCTACAGGATATTTAGTAAGAGGACAGATACAAGCTGAATCATTTTCAAAAGATGCATTATATGTAGAATCAGCTCCGGTAGCATCACAGGCACATGGATTAGCAGTATTAGCTGGACTTGTATTATTTGCAAATAAGAATGATGAGATAGATAAGACAACAGGACAGCCAAGATTAAATCAGGCAGGACAACCAAAGAAACCTCACTTTGATATAACAATTCCTGTAGGAACAGGAGAAGAAAGAGTAACACATACTGTAAGAATTTATAATATGCCTGAAAGAAAAAAGGAAGATGGAACAGTAATTCCTGCACAGGATAATATATCAAGATATGAAAAATTATTTGCTAATTTTGATAGAAAAACAAATCCAATTTATTGCTCTATCATAACACAGCCGGGACAAACATATACAAGAAAAAATGTTGTAGGAACAAGAGAATATGAAAATACATGTATGTCACATCTTGGAGCAAATTCAGTAGATGCAACATTTATGCAGGAAAGGGTAGCGGATAAATCAAAAGAAAATCAGGAAAATGTTCCAACAACAGCTCCTATTCCTGAAAAAGAAGAAATAACAGATACTAAAGAATCATCAGGATTTGATGCTGGAAATTTTAGCATGGATGATTTAGAGCCGGATTTTACTTTAGATTAATATAATATAAAGTAAAGCCCACAAGATAAGAGAAGTAGAAATTTACATTATTTTTACTTCTCTTATTTTTAAGAAATAAATGTTTTTATAATTTAGGAGAAAATTAAAAATGATAAAATCATCTGAACTTAATAATGAAAATTTATTTTTTAATAACTCTAACAACCTTTTTACAAAATTACCTCAACATGCAATAAGGGCAATAGTACAAAAAGATATATTAAAAAGATTAATGAGTGGAGAAGAAATAGATGATATATATACGGAAATAAAGAGTGAACTTATAGACAAAGGAGCAAAATTTGACACATATATTCAAGAAAATGAAGAAGAATTAGAGTTTACTGATAAAATAGAATATTATTATGAATATTATAAAAGGTTATTAAGATATAATACTATACATTTTCCGAATGAAGTAATCACTGAAAATGATTATGTAGAATTAGCAGAAAAACAAATAGTTCCATCTTTTGATTATCTTTATGAAGATAAAAACGGAGAAATCCATATATGTAAAATTAAAACTTCAAAAATTAAAAATCCATTGATGAATGATTTAGATAAAAATGATATGTATGTATTAAGTTTATGGGGGAAAGAGAAATTCCCAAATAAAGTAATAAATATAGATTATGACTATTTATCAGAGTCATCAAAATATATATATGAAAATTCTCATAATCAACATTCATTTGAAATAACAGAGACATTTTTAAATAAATTAGAAGATTCTTTTAATGAAAATATGGAAAATGGATGTAATCCAAATAATTGTGCTACATGTGGAAGAAATCAATTATGTAATTTTGAAGAACCCCCTATTAATTTAGGAACAGAAAGAGTAATAAGACCATTATCAGAAATTAGACTTACCCAAACACAAAGAGAAGTTATAAATAATGAAGAGGGAATATCAAGAGTAATTGCAGGAGCTGGAGCAGGAAAGACATTAGTAGTAGCAATGAGGGTAGTAGAACTTATAAAAAAAGGATATGACCCAAGTAAAATAGCAATGCTTACTTATACAAAAACAGGTGCTAAAGAAATGATAGACCGTGTTATAAGATATTTAGCAGGACAAGAAGGATTACTTGTAGACCCATCATTAATCATGTCAGGAACAATAAATTCATTTTGTCAAAATATATTAAATGAGCATTATGATGAATTAGGATATACAGATAAACCTGTAATTGTACCGGAAGAAGTAAATTATGGAATTATAAATGATATATTAAATTCATATGCACAGATACCTGAATGGAAATATAGAAGAATGCAGACTTTTGGGCCTAATGCAAAATGGGCTAATAGAAATATTGCATTAAAGTCAGCAGAAAATGTATTTAAAGAAATAAAGAAAAATCATTGGACAATAGATAATAATGGATTAGAAGGAAGTTATAGTCCACAAAGTTTACAAATGATTTTTTTAATGTATCAGAATTATGAATTAGTAATGAAACAAAAATGCTTTATTGATTATGATGACCAGATAGATTTGATATATAAATTAGTTGAAAGACATCCAACTTTATTTGATGAATATGGATATGAACATATAATAACAGATGAATTTCAAGATAGTAATTTAAAACAAATTGAAATTTTAAAAATGATGATTAATTCAAATTCATATAAATCTTATATGGCAGTAGGAGATGATAGTCAGAGTATATTTAGTTTTCAAAATGCAAGTCCAGAATTTATTGTAAATTTTGAGAATTATTTTGGAGAATATAAAGATTATCAGCTTATAGAGAATCATAGAAGTAGCAGAAATATAGTAAAAAATGCAAATAAAATAAATGAATTAATTGAAGATAGAGTAGAGAAAGACCTTATTGCAACAAAAAATGCTGGAGAAGATGTATCAGTAAAAGGTTTTTATACTATGGAAGGAGAATATCATTTTATAGCGAATGATATAAAAGCAAGAATAGAAAATGGGGAAGACCCAAGTTCAATAGCTATTTTAGCAGCTACAGGAGATGAATTAAGAGCAATAGCCTCTGAATTAACTAAATTAGGAGTTCCATCCGTATTAATGAATCCAGTTCCATATAAAAAGAATTGTAGAGTAGCTGCTCTTTGTGATTTTTATGATAGTTTTATACATGGTTCTCCAAAAGGATTAGTAGAATATCAAAACGTATTAGAACATGGAGCATTAAAAACAGCAAGCTCAAGCGAATTAGACCAGATAGTAGAAAATAAAAAAGAAGAATTATTAAATACTCCTAAAACAATAAATCAGTTTATGGAATTAGCTAATAAATTAGATGAATTAAAAACAGATGTATGTTATCAAGATTTCCTTGAAAGAATTGAGTATTGTCGAGATTTAGATGAACTTGATGAATTTTTTACTGATTTTGAATTATATGGCAATGAAAGTAAATGTAATAAAACAAAAGAAGGTTGTTATGATGGAGTTAGTTTAATAACAATTCATAGTGCCAAAGGTTTGGAATGGGATAAAACATATTTAGTATTAGATAAATTTGATAATAAAAAATATCATAAAAGTCCATCAAAATATTTTCCAGAAATTAATGAAAAGAGAAGATTATGGTTTGTAGGAGCTACAAGAGCAAAAGAAAAATTAATATGTGTTGGACAATATATTTTACCGGAATCAAATAATAAAGATGGGCTTATGTTTAATACATTTTTAAAAGAAGCTTATAAAATTCAAGATAAAGTATATGATTATGACCCATTAACATTTTATCAAGAAAAAGCAACTCAGTTAAGAGAAAAAGAACAGCATGAGGAGAGAGAATTATGATAATATATAATCAAGATAAAATAGCTATGAAGTATCTTATTAATGATAAACTTGTATTTGATATTTCAAGTAATATAAGATTAGATGATATTCTTACAAAATTAAGAAATGGTGATTCGGTTTCAGAAATAGGGGGCATATCTGCATTTTATATAGATGCAGATATACCTAATGAATCTGAAAATGAATTAGCAAAAATGGGAATGAAAACATATAAAGAAAGAAAAGAAGATAGTTTTGTTCCTGATTATAATGTTGTCCATGATGATGAATATGAGGGGGATGTTGATACAGGAGATGAGTTTCATGCTGAACATTTTCCTCCTAAAGGTAATAAACCTTTTATAGAAAATATTGAAAGAGATTTATTTCAGAATTATCAAAATTATTGTTTTAATGTTGATTCTGATATAAATGTAAAATCTTTATCTGTAGATAATGAAAATGTAAGAAAACAGTTAATAAAACAAATAAGTATGAGTTTAGGAATTATGCCTAATTTATTAGAAAGTTATCCTGAAGCAACAGTAATTGAGTTAAAAAAGATGTCTGCATTAGGTGATTTAACATTTGATAACAGCTTATATGATTTTTATTCAGATGAGTATTCAGAAATATTGCCTAATAAAGAAACAATAGAGATTTTAAAAACATTATCTGCTCCAGAAAGACAAAATTTTGATTATATTATGAATCCTACAAAAATAACAGATATTTGTTGTAAATTAAAAATAAATCATAAAAATTCATATTTAACAAGAGATATTATAGATAATTTTTTATATAGTCATATTGAAGCAATAGACGAAATAAAGCCAAATTATTTTAAAAATGCTACTCTTTCTGCCTCAAACTACAACAAATTATTGGAATATACTATATCTGAATTTGAAAACTCAAATTATCATAGAGCACCAAGAGTTATAAAAGATTATGTATTAGCTCAATCTGAAAAAAGATATGACAGAAGATTTAATGAAATTGGAGAAGCTAAAAATATTGTTAAAGATTTTAATTTAAATAGCTTAAAGAAGATAGCTAATACAGGTTCTTTAATTTTATATGCTTTAGCAGATGAACTGGATTTTAACCAAGTAAAACAAAGTCATATAGATATAATAGCATCATTATATCCGGAAGAATGTATAAAATATTTAAACAAAAATCATTTTATAGAATTCTATAAAAATCATCAGGATATGACAGATGAACAATTAAAAACATTATTAGAAGGATATAATTATACACTTAATTTAGCAAAATTAAGTGAAACAGACCATTATATAACTTCATTTTCTATAACAGAAGTTTCATTTGATAAAGATAAAAGTATAGAAGAAGAAATAAAATACATAAAAGAATTTAAAGGCAAACAAGATTGTAAAGCTATGGAAAATAAATACAATTATAAGTTTGAGAATAATGATTTATGTATAAAAGGAAGAAATATTGAAATTATAGATGGTGATTTACACATGTATACTTTACAGGCTGATGATTATAGAAATTTTACAGTAGGTATAGATACACATTGTTGTCAAGCATATACAGGAGCAGGAGAAAGCTGTGTATGGAAATTAACAGCAGAACCATATGCCGGAGTAGTTGTTATTGAAAAGAAAGGTCAGATTTTAGCACAAGGATTTGTATGGACAGATGAAAGTAAAGATACTATTGTATTTGATAATGTTGAATTTGCTGATGATAGAAAAGTTCATACATTCAATAATATATTTTCAGCATGGGCTAAAGAATGTCCATATAGTAATGTCCATGTAGGAACAAGTTATAATGAAAATATGCAAGGATGGGGAGTAAATATTCCACAGAATAAAAGAGCTGTTATGCCTAATACAATTGGGGATAGTAGATATGTTTATTCAGATTATATAGGAAAGAGTAATCCAAGAGCAATAAAAAAAGATGGACGTGTAACTTTACCACTTGCTGTTAATTGTCGAGTAAAAGTAAATGAATTAGTTCCATCAAAATATGATATTATAAATGATTTAGGTTTAGGATATTTATTATCATTAGGGTTTACAGCAAATAAAATTATTGAAATTGGAAATAAAATTAATAATAATACTTTGACAGATGAAGAAATAAAAGAAATAATTAGTGAATCTAGTAATCATAAAGATTTATTAAATCATTTAAGTGTTTTTTCTGATGAGTTACAATTATGGTTTGCTTCAAAATATCCAAATGAAATAAATTTATTAAAAGAACCTTGTGAAAGATTAGCTGTAGTTCAGTTAAGACATAATCCAGAAATGATAAAAAATATAAGTAATCCTACAGAAGAAATGCAAATGGAAGTTGTATCTCAAAATGGTTTATTGTTTTCTATGATTAATAATCCAACAGAAAGAACAGCTCTTTGTGCAGTATCAAATAATGGATATGCATTAACTTTAATTCCAGAAGAATTAAAAACAGATGAAGTTATTATAAAAGCTATAGATTCAGCACCAAGAATTGCATTATCTTTAAATTATTATTCATATCCTGTTTTAAAAGCAGCTATTGAAAAAGAACCACAGATAATAGGATTATTACAGCAAAAAACTCCAATCCCTGAAGATTTACAATGTTTAGCTGTAAGTAAAGATTCCAGTACAATATTATCAATAAAAAATCCTGAATATTCAGCTATAAAAAAAGCTATAGAAGATAATGGATTATTAATTAGAAATTTTCAAAGATATTCAGACCTTAGAGAAATAGCTATAAGACAAAATCCAATGGCAATAGGTGTTATAAATAAACCTACTTTAGATGAATGTTATTTAGCATTATCTTTAAATCCAAAAACAGAATTAAGAATAAAAGATAAAGATGTTTTAATGCAAGCTAAAAGTTTAATAAATAATAATCGTGATTCTATTAACATTGAAGATATGTTTGAAGAATTTGATAGATAAAAATAAAAATCCCTCAAAAAAATAATTTTTTTGGGGGATTATTTTTATTAAAAAATTAATAAACAATACTATTATAAATTATATAATTTTTAAAATAAGAAGAACTTCCTAAAAATATTTTTGTTGTAATATAATAAATTGAGTGACCTTTTTCTAATTTTGGAAAATTAGAAGAATCATACGCTATTTCTAATCCGTCTTCATTATAAATACTTTTTATAGTTATAACTTTATTATTTATATCTGAAATAATAGCCTCTTTTAATTGGGGTTTATACAAATTCATATAATTAATAGTTTTATTATAAGATTTATTTGTAATTATTATATCTGCTATAAAAAATAAAATTAAAGGTATTGACAAAGTAATAAATATTATTTTTGAAATTTTATCTAAAGGACCATAAATTATTAATAAAGTAGAAATACAAAACAATATTAAAAAAAATATTGAAATTTTTAAAGTTATCTTATTTTTTTCTTTTATTTTATTAGATATTTGTTCATAGATTTCATTCATAAAAACAATCCTTCTTTCTTTATTTACTATAAAAATAGTGTAATTTATTTTTTTTATAAAATAAAATAATAAAAATAAATACAAAATGTTTTATATCTTTGTGTTTTTACACTATTTATTTATAAAAAAAATATATAACAGGAGAAAAAACATGAAAAAACAAACATTTTATTTTACATTTGGAAGTGATGATAAATTCCCTTTTGGCTTTAAAGAATATATAAAAATTATAGCTGAAAATATTTTTGATGCACAATTAACATTCCAACAAAATCATCCTAATAGACCGGGAAGTGAATTATTAAATTATGCTTTTGATTATACTGAAGAAGCATGGAAAAGAATGAATATGTGTGCTGAATATTATGATAATAAAGAACCCTCTGAAATTTTAATAAGCGATAAAATAAGAGAAAAAGAATATGCTAAAGAAAATGATGATTTAGAAAATGAAATGTAATATTAATTTATGAAGAAAAAGGCATCCAAACATATGTTTGGATGCCGAAATTGACTAAACTAGTAAAAAAAATTTAGAAAGAAGGAAAAATCTTAAAAAATATTTTTATCCACTATTTTTATATAAATATAATAAAGATTTATTTAATAAATAATATCTTTATTTCTATGAAAGATATAAAAATTGAAACAGATAGAAATAACAAAACCAATAAGATTAATTGAACTATTTTCAGGATATGGAAGTCAATATCAAGCATTAAGAAGAATAGGAGCTAATGTAGAAAGTTATAAAATAAGTGATTGGAATATACCATCTAATGAATCATATAAAGCAATGTTAGAAGTTATAGATAACAAATATGATAATACCGATTATAGTTTAAAATATACTCAAGAAGAATTAATAAATATAATAGATAAAATGAATTTATCTATAGATGGAAAAAATCCAATAGATAAAAAATTTATAAAAAGAAAAGGAAAATTATGGCAAAAAAAAGTATTTAATAATTTTATAGCAACTAATAATTTAGGAAGTATAACCCAATTTCATGCTAAAGATTTGGAAATAATAGATAAAGATAAATATGAATATATAATGACATATAGTTTTCCTTGTCTTATAGGAGAAACAAAAATATTAACAGATAATGGAGAGAAAAATATAAAAGATATAAAAATTGGAGATAAAGTTTTTACTCATAAAAATACATATGAAACAGTAATTGCATCAAAAAGAACAGGATATAAAAATATTTTTGAAGTAAAAACAGAATATACATCAGTTATATGTACTGAAAATCATAAGTTTTATGTAAGAAGAAAAATAGGAAAATATGAATTTAGTAATCCTGAATGGATTGAAGCAAAAGATTTAGATAAAAATTGTTATTTAGCATATGTAGGTTCAGAATATCCAGATATAATTAAATATTTACCAGTAAAAGATTATATAGATTTAAATAAAAAAGAAGATGTTTATGATATAGAAGTAGAAAATGCACATTCATTTGTTGCAAATAATATTATTGTTCATAATTGTCAAGATTTAAGTTTAGCCGGAAAACAAGCAGGAATGAGTAAAGGAAGTAATACAAGGTCAGGGCTTTTATGGGAAGTAGAAAGATTATTACAAGAAAGTATTAATAATAATTTAGAATTACCGGATATATTACTTATGGAAAATGTTCCACAAGTTTGTAATAAAAAAAATGAATCAGATTTTAATGATTGGAAAAGTTTTTTAGAAAGTATAGGTTATAAGAATTTTGTTAAGATATTAAATGCTGTAGATTTTGGAATTCCCCAAAATAGAAAAAGATGTTTTATGGTATCTATATTAACAGATGAAGATATTATTTATAATTTTCCTGAAAGTAAGCCTTTAACAAGATGTGTAAAAGATATATTAGAAACAGATGTCGATGAAAAATATTACATAAATAATGATAAAGCAAAAGAATTAATACAATCATTACTAGAAAGAAAAGTTATTAATACTGATTGTGATAGAGAAGTTATTGATGGAACAATAAAAAATCCTAATAAAAAAGATGTATCTAATTGTATAAAATCAAGATATGATGCAGGAATTAGTAATCAAGCTTCTACAGGAACAATGGTTATATCTAAGAAAATAGATATAGTTGGTAAATTTCCTACAGGAGGACAAAGAGGAAGAATTTATAATAGTAAAGGAATAATTGGAACACTTTCGGCAACAGATTATAAAGGCCCTAGTAAAATAATTGAACATTATCCTATTGTCAAAAAAGAAAGTATTATTTGTGGCATGAGAGGTAGACCAATAGAAAATCCTAATATAAGACAAGCTGGGCTTCCTACAAAGCAAAGATTAGAACCGAATGAAAAAGGAATAAGTAATACTCTTACTACGGTACAAAAAGATAATATAATTTTAGAAAATATTATATATGATAATTATAATGAGAAAAATTCATTTTATAACGATTCTCAAGAGTATAGAATAAGAAAATTAACGCCTAAAGAATGTGGTCGCCTTATGGATGTAGATGACAAAGTGATTGATGCTATGAGTAAAGTAAATAGTAATAGCAAATTATATTCACAATTTGGGAATAGTATAGTTATTTCTGTATTATGTTATATTTTTAAAAACATGAATATAAATCAGTAAAAAGAGAAAAAAAGACATCCAAACACATGTTTGGGTGTCGGAATTGACTAAACTAGTAAAAAATTTTTTTTTTAGGTTTTTTGTTTAGATAATATAGATATTTTATTTTATTTTTTTATAGATTATACACTATTATATTAGATTATATTTACAAAATAAGGAGAAATATATTATGAATAAAAATAAGTATATTTACAAATCTTTAGAATTTTTTACTAGAAAATTAAATGATTTTTTAGAAGGTACTCAGAATGATAATGAATATTATTTTGAAGCAGCTAAAATATTTGATAATAATAAAAATCCTATTATTTTAGTTCATTATCCTGATGATAGTATGTTAGCATATACATTACCTTATGATAAAGAAATTGTAAAAGAGGAAAATTCTTTTACAGAATTAGTTGATTATATGCATTTATCAAACTTTTTTAATATTATCTTGGATGATATTAATGAATATGAATCAGATGGTAATATTCATACAAACGATAATGAAATGAATGAATTAGAAGAAAATGATGATATATCCATTTTTGATGAAGATGAAGATGAAGAATGGGATAATGATAACGAGATTGAATCTGATGAGGAAAATGAAGATAATACATCAGTTACAGAAGATAATACTCCAAGATTATATCATGATGATGATTATTATGAAGATTTTGATACAGACTATTTTGGTGAATTTAAAAATGCTGTAGAAGATTGGATACATGATGCTCAAATTATTGAAAATCTCAGTGTAAATATGAATAGTTTTGATATGGATGAATTATTTTACGAATATCAGGAAAATGATGATAGTTTTCTTGATACTATGAAAAATAATATTGAATTACTTCCATTCACTGAAACTTTAGAAGAAAATATTAATACTTCTCCGGAAATTAATAACGAAGATACACAAGAAGAAAATAGAACAGAATCTATGAATTCTGAAAATCAAAAATATCATAATGATGAATATTATGAAGATTATGATACTGATTATGAAGAAGAATTTACAGAAACAGTTAAAGAATGGGTTCATGATTATTTATTAGACCACCCGGATTCAATTATTTATGTAGATGATATTGATTTTGAGGATTTAAATTATAAATATCAGTATAATGATGATAGTTTTAAGAGAACTTTAGAAAATAATATTTCTAAGTATATCAGATATCATTCAATAGCATATTATAATTCAAATGCAAATATAGATATTTCAAATTATTCACAGTTCCTTAATCTTGCTAAAGAATGGGTTCATGATAATATATCTAAATTAAATATTGAAGACGAAGAAGATTATGATGATATTGATTTTAATGATATTTATTATGATTATAGAGAAAGTGATGAATCTTCATTTGAGTATATTATGTTGTCTTCATTAGATTCACAGGGATTTTTAAAAGACAATGTAGATTATGGAAATAATAATTCTAATACTTCTGAAGTAACAAATGAAAACGAAAATACTTCTGAAGAAATAGAAGCTCATTCTGAAAGATTTACTCAAATGGATGTTCCTGCAACAGAGCTTTATGATAAAATTAGAAAATATAATGAATATTTAACATATGCTGAAGATTGGAATAATATTAAAGACAAAATTTATGCATCTGTAACTTTAAATAATAGTATATCTAATAACACTTCAAATTTTTTGGGGAATTATTTTTTGGAAAATTGTTTTAATCCAGATAAAACATCTGATGCAAAAAAATTTAAAGAAAATTATTTTATTCAGGTGGAAGATAATTTGGGATTAAAAGTAACAAAAGCATTATTTGATAAATGGAGTATTTCTGAAGAAACATTAAAAAATCAGGTGATTTTAAATATGAATGATTCTTTGTCTATGTCAAACTCAATAAGAATAGATGAAGGAGATTTTATTTTTAAAATTAAAAATGAAATTAGTGATTCTTTTGATTTAGCTTATTTAAATCCAGATTACATTACAGATACTATAACACATATAAATAATAAACATGCGATATTAATTAATAATGACGGAGATATATACCTTATACTTTTAAATAGAAATAATTATATTGATAATAACTATAATGATAAGGATTTAGACATTGAAAAAATAGTAAAAAAAGGTTTATCTCTATATAATAAAGAATTAAAAGATAATTCATTTATTTTTTATCATAAATATAATAGTGAAAAAGGTTGGAGTGAATATTTATATAATAAAGAGTGTAATCATGAATTAGATACAGAGGAAAATGATAGTATCTCTTTAGATTAATTTAATATTTAAAAATATAATAAAATGTCCTTTAGTTATCTAAGGGACTTTTATTTATATATAAGATTTTTATAATCTTTTTATAGGAGAGTAGAAATATGTATTGGGAAAATATATCGGAATATGATTGGGAACATAATAATTTAAAAAATAATAAAGAACTTAATATTAGAAAAGAAGAAAAAAATAATCATCCTTGTATCTATGTGGATATGGATGGAACTTTATTTAAATGGAATAGAATGAAAAGTAAAGAGTTTCCTGATGGCGTTACAACAGAAATGGTTTTTAGTCCGGGTTATTTTAGAAATTTAAAGCCAAATCAAAAAATAGTAGATTTAGTTAAAGCTTTATATGATAAAGGTTGGGATATAAGAATTGCTTCTAAATCAGCTTATTTTGCTATACAGGAAAAATATGAAAGTTTACAAGAATATTTACCATTTATAGATAAAAATAATATTTTCTTTATTCCGTTAGAAGCTAATAAAACAGATTTTTTACCTGAAATAAAAGAAAATGATATTTTAATTGATGATTATAACCCTAACTTAAATGAGTTTAAAGGAAGTTCGATAAAATGTGTTACTGAAATGAATACAATTAATCCTAAATATCCGTGGATAAAATCATGTGATAATATTTTTAAAAATTTTAATGTTATTACATGGACACTTGTAAGAGAATGGCAAAAATCTCAAAGTTCTGATAATCCGTTATCTAAACAGGATTTAAAAGAAATTTATGAAAAGAGCTATATGAATAAAGAAGATTTTTTGAGTTTATGCGAAGGGTTTGGCATTGATTTAGAAAATTCTTCAAAAAATGAAGATTATATGGAATTATAACAAGGAGTAAAAGATGAACAATATTTGTATTATTCTATAAAATATGGCTTTGTGTATTCCTTATAGTATTTATTTTTTTATTTATTTTATTATGAAAGACACATTTATTTGTGTCTTTTTTTTCTGTTTTTTACATTTTTTATAACTTTTTTTGCGTTGTTTATACACTATTAATATAGATATATTTACTACAAGGAGATTATTATGAACGAAGTTCAACTTAATAAAATACAAAAAGATTTATTTAAAGAATTTGGGATACAATTAACACAAAAAAATATAAAAATTATGAGGGGGATTTTTGAAAAAAATAATTTAATAGAAAAAGCAAAAATTAATGATTGTGAATGTAAAGGGCAAATGAATATTTATGATTATCCTGAATATTTACCAGATAATCATGATGAAATGGAGAGATAAATTATGTTTGAAGAAGTCAGTTTTAATATGAATCAAAAGGAATCATTAATAGAAATTATTAATATCTTTAGAGAAAATAATATTACAGGAAAGATATTATTATTAGATGATTTCTTAAAAATAAATATGGATAAAGATATATCAACGCTTTATAAAACAAAAAATGGAGCATTACTTTTTTTGATTAATGTTCCTGAAAAAGATTATAAAAAAGCTGTTGATATTTCTAAAATAGAAAATGTACTATTTTCTTTAACTCCTATAGATATTGTTAAAAATAATAGTGCTTTTTTTAATAAGAAAGGTTTAATTTATGATTTCTAATCAAATTATGGATTATAGTATCAAGATACCATATGGAAAAGAAATTATTTTTAATAGTTATATTTATCATATGGAAGATACTTATAAAATATTAGAAAAAATTAATAAAGAGGAAATTTCGTTTTTTAGTGATGCTTATAGTTTATTAGCGAATACAATGGAAAGATTTTATAAAGGTCTTGCAATAGAACTTCAAAAATTGCATCCAGATGTTAATATGCATTTAGAAAATATAACTGAAAGTCATTATTTTAAAGTAGATGCCGCTAAAGTTAATAAGTTTTTACCATTATCTAATAGTAAAATGGGATATTTTAAAATTATTGAAGCCTGTGAACGTATTTACGAAGGTTATACTAATTCAAAATATACAGATATGTATGAATTATCTGATTTTAAAGTGGATTTTTTAAGACTTTCTTTTCAAAGAGAACGATTATTTAGAGCATTAGATATGGAAATTACTAAAAGTAGATTAAAAAGTGATAAAAATTTTGATTTTAACGAACAAGAAAATAATATAAATAATCAAGAAGAAGATTTAGAATTTTGGAAATGATTATTACTGAGGAGTTTATATAATGGATAAAAATTATATGCAATTTGCAGGATATAGAAATTATTTGGCTAAAAGTTGGATAAATATTGTAGAAATGTTAGCAAAAAATAATAATAATATTCCTTTATCTTGGGTAAATGATTTAGAAATGGCAAATTATTTTATGCAATCTAAAATAATTCCAAGAATGATTAAGGAAGGAGGAAAGCCTATATATAATAATAATGAAATTATAGGCGTTAATTATAATTATTTTACATATATGTATATTACTAATGATGATTATAGTAAAAAATATATAAATGATATTTGTAAGTTTGATAATTTAAAAACAACTGAAGATATTATGATGAATAATCCTGTATGGAATAATATAAAAATTTCTTTGGATATTTTACATAATTATAAAGATTATGGATATAACAGGACTATTGCTAATAATTATATGAAATGTAATAGTAATATTTTAGATAAAGCTATAAAAGCTATAAATAAACCGACATTAATTAAACAATTTATTACAAATAAATATAATACTTCTGAACCTCAATTATATGGGCTTTTTTCAAAAAATTTAAAAAATAAAAACCTAAATGATTTTATTTTTAAAGATAATAAAAATGAATTTTTAGATGCCTCAGATATGATTTATAATCTTACTGAAAAAGCATGTGATATAATTTATAATTCTAATGTTGATATTAAAAGTCGAAATGATATTATTATTGAATTTGATGATGATTTCATAAATACAATTAAAGATATATCTGAATGTGACCAATTATATATGTATATTGATAATAAACGATTTTATTTACCTATTATTGAATATAAAGGTAAATATATTAATTTTGAAGAATTAAATACTCTTTTAGAAAATATGACTTATTCTGTATATGGTTATTCCTCAAATGGAGATTATATAAATTATTGTAATGAATCTAAAGATATAATTAGTAACTTGATGAGTATTGATATATCTGAAGAAGTAAATATATTGGGTTATAATTTAAATAAAACATTAGAAAATAATAAAAATATATCAAAAGATAAAGATGAACTTGAAATGAATATATGATTTTCTAAAATTAGATTTACATTAGCTATTCAGTAAAGTATAATGAAATAAATTATATTACGTTATAGTTGATAAAATCATATGTATAAAGGAGTAGCAAAAATATATGGGGATTTTTAGTAAAATGAAAGAAGCTTCTATTAGAAGGCAAAGTCATATTGAAACAGAAGCAATGCTTAAAGAAATGGAAGAAAATATAAAAAGAAGAAAATTAGAAAGACAACAGAGAGAATTAGAAAGAGAAGAGAAAATTAAAAATACTGTAAAGAAGCCAATTCCTGATTTAATAAAAAAAGGAGATAATCCTAATGATTTAAGTATTGATGAATTATCTAAAAGTGAATCTTCTAAATATTCTAATTGGTGTATTATTGATTCTAATTATTTGGTTGATGCTTGGCTTACAATAGCTCAAGCTGTTTATTATGATTATACTAAAGTTTATAATCAAAGACCTGACAGGTATCCTCTACATGAAATGACTGAAGATAGATATAAAAAAGACCATATTGTTTCTGATGATTATAAAAAAGAAATAGACTGGCTTAATTATTTTTGTTTAAGAGATTTTACTATGACTCTTTATGGTCCTTATGATAAAACTACTGTTAAAGATGATAATACAGGTAAAATTGAAAGAATTGTATGGAATCATTTTATATTTCAACCGATTTTATTTGATGATGAAGATTATTTGAAAATATTAAATGATTATTGTTTAGAAACAAAAAATATTTCCTTAGAAAAATATGATTCTACTTTTTCTTTATCTACTGCTTTTATGCTTGTAAATGATATGATGTTAAATGGATATAGTGGAAATTTTAAAACATATAGTGTAAATGAATATGAGTTAAGAAAAATACTTAGATATAGAAGTAATCCTAAGATTACTTTAGAAGAATTTGATAGTTTAGATGATTATGGAAAACAATTAACATTTAGACAAGCTGTTAATGCCGGTATAAAATTTTATCCAATGGAAGAGAGTATTAGTTTTAAAGAAGATGAGTTTTATGATTGGTGTAAAAAAGTATGTATTCGTGCTATGATGAATAAGTATGGGATGTCTAAATATGAAGCAATGAAAGATGTTGAAATTACTGATTTTAGATTAGGAGTTCCAATAGGAGCTGAATATTTATCAACAACATATGGAGCAGGATTAAATTCTATAAATTTATCAAAAAAAGCAAATATGCATAAATTATATTATTATGATACAAATAATAATAAAAAATTTATTGATTTTTATATAGATGAATTAAAAGGAAATAATTTATATTCCAATAATCAATATCCTTCAAATAAAAAAACATATGCTGATTTTGCTTATTCTCTAAGTGGTTTTAATAATAACTTGTTAGAACATACATTTATTGATTGTAAAGTTTATAATCCTAAAAGGGTATATGATAATGAGAATGCAGGAAGAGGAGGAAAAGGTGGCAATAACGATTTTGAAATATCAAAAGAAGATAGATTTAATGGAAAATATTTTAATAAAGAAGCAGGAAGTTGGCTGCCTAAAGAAGTTCCTGAAAAAGAAATAAATTCACTTGCCTACTATTGCAATTTGGCTCATGAAAATTTTGATGTTACGAGATTTTTAGATGAATCAAAATTATATGAGAGGGTAAATGAATATGATATTTCTTTAAAAGGAGAAAATGAACCATATAAACCATTAAGATATTTAAAACAATTTGACTATGAACATACAATAATTAATCCTGATGATTATTTAGAAGACAAATAAAATAATTAAATATATTAAAAGACACCTAATAGGGTGTCTTTTTTTTACGCATAAAAAGTGAAAATAACAATAAGATATATAAATACTGGATTTTTTTTACTGAGCCTACACTTCTATATATAGAAAGATAAGAATAATAAAAACTATATATAGAAAGTGGTGATAATTATGATGGGAAAGCAACATTTATTTTTTGGAATAACAACAGGCGTTGCAACATCATTTTCCTTAGGAACAATGGGATTAAATATAGATACGACAGAAGGGTTTGTATTTATAGGATTAACTGTATTAGGTTCATTGCTCCCAGATATAGATAGTCCGGGAACAACATTAGGAAAAAGAGTAAGGCCATTAAGTGATTTTTTTTTTGAAATAAATAAGATATTTTCATAATTTTTTTTATAAGATATACACTATTTTAATGTACTTATTTTTTGGTTGTTATAGGCAACTAGGTTTATAAGTTTAACCTTGTAGATTTACTTTTTACAAAAAAAGTAAATTTATTAAAAAACTTATATTTTTTTTACGTTAAAAAAAAATAAAAGACACTATTATAATATAACTAAGAAATTAGTTATATTACCTCCTTTCTAAAGTTACGTTATAGAGAAAATAAGATTATTTGAAAAAAATTACAAATAATCTTATTTTTTTGTGTGTAAAAAAAATAATAAAACACTATTTATTATATAAAAGTAAAAAATAACTTTTATAAAACTTATAATAATAAAAACAAACAGAAAGGAAATGAAAAAAACATGCATGATATTATTGAACATTATGGAAAGGTTGCTTTAGCATTATTTGGCGTAGCGGTACTTATTGGACTTGGAGTTATTATAGGAAAGATAGTATCACAAAAGACACAAGATAAAGTAAATAATATGGAATATGATGTAAAAGTAGATGAAGTATTAAAACCAAGTGAAACACCATGACCATAAAAATAACAAAGTAAAAAGGAGCAAAGAATAAAAGCTTTGTTCCTTTTTTTAAAAAGAGATAATAAATAAAATTAATTTTAAGAAAGGATAAATATGGACAATAAATTAACTTTAGATGAGATAATAAAAAAGCAAAGAAAAGATTTATTTTCAGAAATAGAAGAATATTTAGATAATCCTAAGATTACAGATATAGAATGGGATGGATTTCATTTATGGCTTACAGAATTAGGAAAAGGATGTTATAGAGTAGAAAAAAAATTATCAACAAATTTTGTTGCAAATTTAAGTATTCGTTTAAGTAATATAATGAATAAAAATTTTAATATAGCAAATCCATTTTTGGAAGCACATACAGAAGATTTAAGAATATCAATAAGTCATGAAAGCAGAAGTGAAAATAAATCATTGACAATAAGAAAGATTCCAACGAATTTAAGATATAACCATGAAAGACTTATAAATGATAAAACAATATCAGAAGATTTATTAAATTTATTAGAGAATTGTGTAAAAGCACATTGTAACATCATAATTGGAGGAAGACCACATGCAGGAAAAACAGAATTATTAAAATATTTATCAGGATTTATTCCTGAAAATGAAAAAGTAATAACTTTGGAAGATAATGCAGAGATACATTATAGACAGATACATCCGGATAGAAAACATACGCCATTACTTGTAGATGAAAAAGTAACATATTCAGATGCGATTAAATTTAGTTTAAGGCACAATGCTGACTGGTTATTATTATCAGAATCAAGAGGCCCGGAAATAGTTGAATTATTAAATGCATTAAGTACAGGAGCATATTGTATGACAACTATACACGTAGATGGAGTAATGGATATTCCAGATAGAATGTATAATATGTTAGGAAAGTCAGAAGAAAGTCCAAGATTTATAAATAATATTTATAAATATATAGATGTAGGAATAATGATAAAAGCAGATAAAAAAGAAAATAGAGTTGTTACAGAACTTGGGTTTTTTGATAGACAATCAATAAAAAAAGAAGATGGTTCTATAAGAACACAAAATATGTATATACCTTTTTATAATTCTGAAGAAGGAATTATAAATAAAGAAAATTTACCTCAAAAAATAAAAAATGCTTTAAATAAATTTAATATAGAAGACCCATATAAAAGACCAGAAACGCCAAAAGATATAATATTTGATAAAAAGGAAGATGCAAGATGAATAAAAAAATAAAAGAAATAAAAGATTATTTTTCATTAAAACAAATGAAAAAAGAAATATATGGATATGGGTATACAATATCAGCTATAAAATATATTATATTTACAATAATTGGGGCAGTTTTAATATTTTTTGTAAGTCTATTTTATCAGATAAATGTAGGGTATATAATTCCTATTTTATTAGTTTATTTTATATGTATTCCCACACTAATCCGAGGAAAATTTATAAATTTGTATCAAAAGAAAAGATTTAATGAAGTTGATATATATTTACATCAGATGATATATTCGTTTCAAAAAAATCCTAAGATATTAAATGCGTTAAAAGATACAAGAAAAATCAGTACCGGAAAATTAAAAAAGGTGTTATCTGATGCGATAGATAATATGGAAACAAGTTATTCAGAAAATATTTTACAAGAATCATTAGGAATTATTGAAAAAGAATATAATAATACTAGAATAAAAGCATTAAATAAATTCATGATAAATATAGAATTAAAAGGTGGCAATTATCAAAATTCTATAAATATTATGCTTATTGATATAGATAATTGGATAAACAGGACATATACAGAACAGATAGAAATAGAAAATGTAAAAATATCTAATATTATTGGATTATGTTTAGGGTTTGTAATGGGTGGAGTTAGTGTTATTTTTTCAAAAATATTTATTAATAGTGGATATGTTGACGCAAGTAAATCTATTGCAAATGATTTAATGTATCAGATATGTAGTATGGTATTTTTAATAGTAAGTACAATTTATTTTACATATACTCAGACAGGATATAATAAAGATTGGGTTGAAAAAGCAAAAAGAGATAAAACAATAATGAAAGATTATAAAAATGCTACAGAGTTTAATCCAACAAAATTTAGAATCAAATGTATACCAATTTATATTCTTTTAGGGTTTATTGCATTAATTATAACTTTATTAGATTTTATTCCATATAATAAATTAATAGGGATGTTTTTAGCTCTTATAGATGTTTATATGATTATATCTCCAACAATTATAAAAAAGACTGCTGTAGATATGACAAAAAAGAATATACAGGATAGTTTTTCAGAATGGTTAAGGGATGTTTCATTAAATTTACAGGAAAAACCATTAATATCAGCTATTCAGGAAACATACGAAACATGTGATATTGTATTAAAACCGGAATTAGAATTATTTTTAAGAAGAATAGAAGAAGACCCTACAGATGTAACTCCATTTTATGAATTTTTAGCGAGATTTCATATATTAGATATAAGTGCAGCAATAAGAAATTTATATTCTTTATCAGAAATTGAAAAAGATGAAATGGAAGAACAATTATCATTATTAATAAAGAGAAATTATGAAATTATTAATAAAAATGAAATAGACTCTTCAAAAGATAGAAACTCAGCACTTCATTTTTCTGAATATATTCCAGTAATAATTGCTTCAGGAAAAATAGGTGTTGATATGATTTGTTTAATATCTATTATGTTATAGAGAAAGGAATATATATGGAACATATTATTGAAATTTTTGGAGATGTATTAATTGCTATAGGTGTAAATACAGTTATGATTTCTTTATTATTTTTAATTTTATTTAAATTAACATAAATATAAAGATAAGAAAGGATTATATTATGAAAGAAATAATAGATATATATGGAGAAATAATGTTGAATGTATTTGGAGTAACTATAGTTATATTCCTTTTATGTTTATTTGCATCTAAATATAGTTCAACAGTAATGAGTATTTTAAATGGAATATTTGTATAAAAGGAGATAGAAATATTTTAGGAGGAATTCTATGAAAAGTGTAATAGAAGGTTCTGTTTATTTATTAATAATGACATTGTTTTTTTATAGTACGGTACAGTTTATAGTGATGAATGAAAAAGTAACAAAAGTAAATGAAATGTCATCATATGTTGAAAATTATGTGGAAGCATTAGGACATTGTAAAACAGATGAAGATGGAAACATTTTATATTATAAATATGATGAATCTAATAATTTAGTTTTAGCAAATGAATCAGATATACAATCAGACACAGTAAAAACATTTCCTGTTCTTCAGGAAGACTTAGTAAAACAATTAAAAGAAGCTGTAAAAAAAGTAGGATTTGATATTGATTTAAAATATATAGATAAAACTAATACATATGTTTATATAGACTATTCAGTAGATTATACATTGTCTCATCCTTTTTTTGGATATAAAAAAGAACATACTTATTCTGGATTAGCAAGATGTTCATTATTATAGTTATAAAAGAGGAGTAAAGTTATGAGAACAATAATAACAGGAAGTTCATTTTTGGTAATATTTATAGTGACTATTTTAATTCATTGTACGATTATAGGAAATAATGCAAGAGAAAATGAAATAAAAAATGGATTAGATAATTCAATTGATTATGCTTATGATAAAATGATGGATTATTATACAGACCCTAATTTCATAAATTATTATAAGACGACTAATGAAGATGGGAAAGTAGTGTATAATAATGCGATAATAACAGATTTATTAGATAAATTTTGCAATGTATTACAACAAAGATTAGGCAGTAATGGTGTATTATCAGTACAATTATCATATATAGATTTAGATACAGGAACATTTACAATTAAAGTTACAGAAAATTTTACATATCCTTTTATGAAAAGAAAAGGCACATGTATGAATGAAAAAACATATAGTTTATATTAATAAAGGGAAAAGATATGAAAAATAATTATACATCTCAAGAGAAAAAGAATAGACATTTATTATTTGAAACACAAAAAAATATTTTTATAACCGGGGCAGGAGGAACAGGTAAAACAACTTTTTTAAATGAATTTATAGAAAAAAATCCTAAAACAATAGTTACTGCTCCTACAGGAATTGCCGCTGTAAATATTGGAGGAGTTACAACATTTAATGCTTTTAATATTCCTATTCCTTGTTTTGGGGCAACAACAAATAAATTAAATAAAACAAAATTAAAAAAGATTATAGCATCTGATAATGTCATTATTGATGAAATAAGTATGTGTAGGGTTGATGTTTTCTCCTATATTATAAAAGTAATAAAAAAAGCCGAAAAAATAAAAGGAAATAAAATAAGAATAATTGTAAGTGGAGATTTTTCACAACTCCCTCCTGTAATAACAAAAGAAGATGAAAAATTATTAAAAAAATTTGGATTTCATAAATCAGGTTTACCTTTTACATGTAAAGAATGGGAAAATTGTCATTTTAGTGTTATAGAACTTACTGAAGTAAAAAGACAAGATAATCCTGAATTTATAGAAAATTTACATAAAGCAAGACTGGCTGATAAAACATGTATTCCATATTTTAATCAATTTGTTAAAGATGAAATACCTGACGATTGTATAAGAATATGCGGAACAAATAGTGAAGTTGATAAAATTAATAAAGAATATTTAGATTCATTTGATAGTATGCCATTTGCTTATCAGTCAATAAAAGAAGGTAAAACAGCAGGAGCATTAGTAGATGATATTATTGTTTTAAAAGATGGAATAAATGTCTATTTTACTGTAAATGATTTAATAAATAATGAATATGTAAATGGAACATTTGGAAAAATTCATAAATGTTTTAAAGACCATATAGAAGTAAAAGTAGATGATAAAATTATTGATGTTACTCCTCATAGATATTCAATATATTCATATAAAGTAGATAAAGGAGTATTAAAGAAAGAAGAAGTAGGTAATGTAAAACAGATTCCATTAAAATTAGCAAAAGCAATAACAATTCATAAATCACAAGGAAAAACATTTGATAAAGAAGTATTTACTCCTAATATTTTTGCATCAGGACAAGCTTATGTTGCATTAAGCAGAGTAAGAAGTCCTGAAGGATTATTTTTAACAGAGCCTTTACTTCCAGAATACTTGATAACTGATAAAACTGTATTGAGATTTTATAAAAATGGGTACAAATATAATGTGAAAAGTAATAGTAAAAGGACAGAGAAATGATTTATTGTATTATTATAAAATATAAGTAAAAATAAAGGATTATTAAATTTAAATGAAAGATGTTTATATCTTAAAAAAAATAAATTTAGAAATATAAAAATCACCCTTATATATAAAAGGGTGATATATTTTTTTATTTCCTATTGTTTTTCTTTTCTTTAATTTTAAAATGAGCTAATCCTATACAGATACTATCAGAGACATCATCAGAAACATCAATGTTATAAATAGTTTTTACTAAATTTATAGATTTCTTTTTTAATTCTTCTCTCTTCAGTTTAATTTTATTTTCTGAATTAGGTACACCTACAGCTTTTCTCCAAGTAGTAGGAGAGTAAAAATATATTGAACATCTTTTATGCTCTATTGAATAGTTAAGAACTAAGCCTTGTATATGACATAGCTTTTTATAAGCATAACCATCTTTTCCCATATAAGTATCTTCAATTACTATAGCAATAGGCTTGTATTTTTTTAAATAAATATTAATACCTTTTATCATTTCTATTATTCGATAATCCATATTATTCTTTTTTATTTCTGCTTTTTGTTGCTTTGTCATTTCTTTTTTTGTTTCATAGGGATTATCCGGGGCTATGAATGTATAATCAATAAGTTCTTCTGTATTATAATCAAAAACGGCTATTCCTGTTTTTGTTGTACTTCCATCTATACTTATTAAATATTGTTTTCTGTTTGTCATATTTTATTCCTTTTTATATGTGATATTTCTATTATCTAAATAGATTTCTAAGATTCCATAAGTAAAAGCATTTATAGAGATAATATTCATATTCTCTAATTCTGTTTTTTTATTATCAGAAAGTTTTTTACTATAATATTGATTATCTCTAAAATCAATTATAGGAAGTTCATATGTATTTATATCTATTGAACCTAATTTAACATAACCTTTTATTCCGAATAATAAAATGTGTGTTGGTGCTATACGGCCATAAGCTGCTCCATAATTTTTTACAAGTGTTTCTACATTTAATAAATAATCTTTTAAAAGCATAAAAATGAACCTTTCTTTTTATAATTATAATAATATCTATAAAAAATAGTGGAGTTTTATTTTTTTTATTGTATTTTTTATGATTTTTGGCGTAAAACTTACACTATTAAAATATGAAAAAGAAAGGATGATAAAAATGAAACCTTTTTATGAAATTTTAAAAATGATAGAAGCTCATTATAATAATGATGATGACAAATTTAATAATTATGCCAGAGCTATTATTGACTTTTATAAAAAAGATGGAGATATTGAAGGTGTTGATGAAATTTTAGAAATCATGACAAAAGGGCATTTAACTCCTAGAACAGAAATGCCTAAATTATTACAAGAAACAACTAAAGTTTATCCTGAAAAAGAAATTACAAATTTAATTGATAATGTAAAAAATAATGATAATAATATTCAAGTTAATAATACAGAAGAAATAAAAGTTCCTAAAAAAAGACATAGAAGAACTAAAGCGGAAATGGAAGAATATCGAAAAACAGTTGATATTATTTCCGTAGGAACAGAAGAGAAAAAGAAGAGACATAGACGTACTAAGGCTGAAATGCAGGCTGCAAGATTAGCTGAAAGCAATAGAGGGTAATTGGAAAGGAACAACAAATATGAAAAAAGTAAATATAAGTAAACATATAAAGACAAATGCGGAAAAGATACTTGTTATAGGCCAACCGGGAAGTGGAATAGAATCCAGATTATTAAACCATAATGTAAAGCAGATTAATAGATTCGTAATATATCAGGATATAGACGAAATGAAAAAAGCAAAAGATGAATTTTATAATTATGATTGTATAATTATATTTTCAGGATTACCAATGTCAAATATGGAATATTTAAAAAATTTTTTGTTTTTTATGGTTATTGCAAAAGACAATACATTCTCTACGTTATTTTCTTATCTGCCTGACATGACATTTCCTATAAATCAAGTTATTGTCTATAAAAAATATTTATGTGGATATATAGCATATACAGATGAGAAACTGAAAGTAAAATTTCTAAATTCATGTAAAAATAAAAAGTTAAATGATAAGATTTCAAATTCATCTTGTCAATTAAAGTATATTAAAGCTAAAGAAAGTTCAACCGGGAAAATTGTATGTTTGAATCCTAATATAAATGCTGCATATTTTGATACTTTAATAAGAATCAAATTTATATCGGGAGAATTAATATTAATCGAAGGAACGCTTCCGGATAAATGGAAATAAATATAAAGGAGATAAAATATTATGAAGAAATGTGTAATTAAATGGACAAATAAGTATAGCCATGAAGAAGGATTTGTAAAAGAAATAAAATTAAAAAAAGGTTATTTTATTAATACTTTTAAAAAGGATGAAGCAAGAGTATATACGAATAATAATGCAAAAGGATTAATTACTTTATTAGGAAGAACAAAAGAATCTATAAATAATATATTTACAATTATAGATGTAACAAATAAAGAGGATTAATATGGATTTAGATAAAATAATTAATAAATACAAGAATAGTAATATGAAAAATCGTATTGATTTACTTAAAGATGCAGGAATAGAAGAAAAAAAGGCAACAAAATATCAAAAAATTGCCTTATTATATATTCATAAATTTATTATAAATATAAAAAATTATAATCTTATAAATAATTATGAACTTTTATTAAGACCTAATAATATGGGCTATCAATTATTATTTATAAATAAAAATAAACTATATATATATAATGATGATAATTTTATTATAGATATTAAAGTAAAACCGACATTTTTAATAAATAAAATTACATATAAAGTTATAAAATATGATATTTGCGGAGTTATTAATCAAAAAAGGTTTAATAGCTTAGAACAAATTTTAACCTTTATAAATAAAGATAAAATATTTGATTTTTTAAAGAATGATAAATGATTATATTTTATAGCTTTTAACAAGGAAAGAAAAATGAGTATTACAAGTAATAACTATGCCATAATTAATAAATATATTAGTAAATATATGAATGACCCTGTTGTAAAAGATATGGAAAATTATAGACAACATGGAAATATATCAACTTTAAGACATTGTATTAATGTAGCTATAGTAAGTTTTATAATAGTTACAATATTTCATATAAATATTAATCTTGATAATTTAATACAGGGAGCAATACTTCATGACTTTTATCTTTATGATTGGCATAATGGAAGAAAAAGACCTGAAGGATTACATGGATTTAATCATCCTAAAATTGCTGTAAAAAATGCAAAGAAATATTTTAATATAAATAAACAGGTTGAAAATATTATAGCATCGCATATGTTTCCATTAACAATAACAAAAATTCCTAAAAGTAAAGAAGCTTTTATAGTAAGTATTGCAGATAAAATATGTGCAATAAAAGAATCTTTAAAAATGGATATTTATATTTTAGAGTAAAAATAAAAGGGGAATAGCCTTATGGGAAAAAGAGAGCAAGAAAAGTTGGCAAAAATAGCAAGAGGAGAAACAAGACAACAAATAGCTTTAAAGAATTATGAAACTTACAAGGTATACAAAGAACAGGGAATGAAGATAAAAGACATAGCTGAAAAGATGGGATTAAAGATAGATACAATCAAGAGTTATGGTAGAAAGTATAAGAGAGAAAAAGAAGAAAAAAATAAGTAAAAAAAGGATATAAAATCATGGCTTATAATTTAAAAAATCAAAAAAACTAAAAAAATTCTATTTTTTATTTATTTTTTTTTAACAAACGTACACTATTTTTATATAAGTAAAAGTGAAAGGAGAGTATCTTAAATGATTCATTAGAAATTAAGCAAAGCATACAGTTACTTAAAGAGAAAATCTTAGATAAATCAATAGGAGAATATATAAATTTATTAAAAGAAATATAAGATATGATTATTATTAAAAAATAGCGAAACAATATATGTTTCTTTTGACTATAATAAATATATTTCTCAATTATCAAAGATAAAAATTAATGCAATTTTTCCAATAACAAGGATAAGTTGATTATGAAATGACTATGTAAAAAACTAAAAAGGAGATGTAATTAAAAGAATGTTTTTTGTAATATGTATTATTATATTAATAGCAGTAGTGTTATTAATGTTATTAATGAGTTATATTAAAGCCCCTACAGATAAGGCATTTATAGTATCAGGTTTAAGAAAGAAGCCTAAGTACGTAATAGGAAGGTCAGCACTTCGTATTCCATTTTTACAGAGAGTGGATAAGCTTGAATTAAAGATGATAAGTGTTGACGTTAAGACAAAGGAATCAGTACCTACAAATGAGTATATTAATGTTAATATTGATTCAGCAGTAAAAATTAAGGTAGGACTTTCTCCTGAAATGTTAGAAAAGGCGGCTAATAACTTCTTAAATAAGAATGATTCATATATTAGAGACCAAGTTGTTGATGTACTTGAAGGTAATGTAAGAGAGATTATCGGACAGATGAAACTTGAAGAAATCGTTCAGGATAGAAAGTTATTTGCTGAAAAGGTACAGGAAAATGCTGCACCGGATATGGAAAAGATGGGTCTTGAAATTGTAAGTTTTAATGTTCAGAATGTTACTGATGAAGGTAATGTTATTGAAAACTTAGGTATTGATAGAGTAGTAAGTATTTCTAAGTCAGCACAGATTTCAAGAGCAGAAAGTGAAAGAGATATTGCAGTTGCAAAAGCTAATGCTGAAAAACAGGCTAATGATGCAAGAATTGAAGCAGAAACAGCTATTGCAGAAAGAAATAATGAACTTGAAATTAAGAAACAAGAATTAAAAAAAGCGGCTGATATTAGAAAAGCTGAAGCTGATGCTGCTTATGAAATTCAGGAACAGGAACAGAGAAAAACTATTGAAATTACAACTGCTAATGCTAATATTGCAAAGCAGGAAAAGGAAATCGAACTTAGAGAAAAGGAAATTGCTGTTAAGGAAAAGACACTTGATGCTGAAATCCGTAAGCAAGCAGAAGCAGAAAAGTATGCTGCACAGCAGAAAGCAGATGCAGACCTTTATTTAAGACAGAAAGAAGCAGAAGCAAAGCAGTTTGAAATTGTCAAACAGGCAGAAGCTAAAAAGTCACAGGCAGAAGCAGATAGATTTGCAAAGGAACAGGAAGCTGAAGCTATTAAGGCACAAGGACTGGCAGAAGCAGAAAGTATTAAGGCTAAAGGTATCGCTGATGCTGAAAGTATTAGAGCAAAGGGTATGGCTGAAGCAGAGGCTATGGAAAAGAAGGCTAATGCTTATGAGAAGTACGGTAAAGCTGCTATGACAGATATGATTATTAAGATACTTCCAGAAATGGCAGGGCAGATTGCTAAACCTCTTGAAGCTATTGATAAGGTTACTATTATTGATGGTGGTAATGGTGAAACAGGGGTAGGTTCATTTAGTGGTAATGTTCCTTCAGTTCTTGCAAAGACTATTGAATCTGTTAAGGAAACAACAGGATTTGACCTTACAGAGGTTATGAAAGCTAATACATATGATGCTAAGACCACAAAGAATATTAATTTTACAGGTCTTTCTAATGAGTCTGATGTAAATATTGATTCTGATGGTTCAGATACAGAAGATGTATTTGAAGCTAAAGATATCTTTAATAATACGGATTCTGATAAGACTACAGATTAATTATGTATATATTAGTTATAGGCACTAATTAATATTTTTAGTTAGTGTCTATAATTTTATCATTATTATATATAAATAATAAAATAGGAGTTTTATATATGGAAAATTGGATAAATAATATTTATACAGTTAATAAAACTTGTGTTAATTCAGAAGGAAAATTTTATAGCTATAAAACATATGAAAGAAAACCTATATCTTTATACATTGTCATTACAAGAGAATGTAATGCAAAATGTTCTTTTTGTGAATACAGAGGGAAAACTGAAAAAATCAATATTAATAAGTTTGAAGAAATTTTTATAGAATTAAATAAATATTATGATATAACAACAGTTCATTTCACAGGTGGAGAGCCTACATTAGAATTAACAACAATAGAAGATATTTGTAATATTATAAAAAAAATATCGCCTTTAACAAAAACAAGTGTTAATACAAATGGAATATTTTTAAAAGATATTACAAACATAGATAATATAAATAATATTGCTTTAAGCAGACACACTATTATAGATGAAGATAATTATAATATTTTTAGAACGAATAATATTGCTACATATGATGATATTTTAAATAATAATCATAAAGAAAAAATTCATTTAAGCTGTAATCTTATAAAAGGGTATATAGATAGCAGTGATAAAATATTAGAATATCTTGAAATGGCATCTAAATTAGATATTAATGATGTAGGTTTTGTTAGTCTTATGAATATAAATGATTATTGTAATGATAGTTATGTAGAATTTAGCAATATTATTCCTAAAGAGAATGATTATTTTAAGAAAACAAGAGATTATAGATGTATTAATAATAAGAATATGGTTACTTGTAAATGCGAAAATTATCTATATAAAGCAAAAAATATGAATTTTGTATCAATGTATCATAGATATGTTATTAAGAATAATGAAAAAGCAGATTTTCTTGTTTATGAAAACAATCATTTAAAACAAGGATTTAATGGCAATATTATAATATAGAAAGGAAAAAATATGGAAGAAAATGTAACGGAAGAAATGATAGACCTGTTAAAAAAAGTAGCTGATTTATGTTACAAGGCAAGTGAAGAAGTTTATGATGATGATAAAGAAAATGGAACAGCAAATATATTAAATTTATGTGACAAGTTACAGGAAGCCATAGATGAATATGTTTTAGATTATGACTGTAAAAAAATATTAGAAAATAATGAATTAGAATATTAAAAAATATATTATCATAAGGAGAAAAAATATGGAACAGATTATTAAAGAATTAAAAGAAGCAGGATATGATTACGGAGTAGCTATTGCAACTAAAGCAGAAATTAAAGCTGGAGCAGCTTGTGGACAATTAAGTTTAATTGTAGAAAAAGATAAAAATAAATAATAAGTGTAAATACACTTTTTTAGGAAAGAAAAAATATGAAACATAATTTAAAAACAATATCATTTATGATAGCATCTTTTAAAGATATAACTAAAACATTTGGAGAAAATAATGAATCTATTGATTTTTTTAAAAGACAAGTAAATGGACTTATTAATATAGGTCAGATAGAAAATAAAGATGCTGTTTTGGTTTATGATATTATAGATAAAAATAATAAAAATTGGGCTGATTTAAAGATGTCATTTAATGAATATATAAAAGTAATGAATCAAATGACAAAAATAAAAAATAAAGATACTATCTATTATCTTACAACAGAGTTAAATAATTCAAAAAAAATATCAGATAAAACTAAATCACTTGTTTTAGAAACATTAGATATAGATGAAAAAGATTATCAGATATCCGATAAAAATAAAGATAATGACACTTTTGGAACATATAAAATAAAGCAAACAAATTCAAATACATTAACTGAATTAGAAAAATTTAATAATATTGTAAAAAATAATGGGAATTATCTTATAAAAATAAAAAATTTAAATGCCTTTTGTTCTGGAGATATTAATTATTATTCATATAAATTAAAAGAATTTTTACCAGAAATGAGAAAAGATAATGAAAAAGGTATTCCTTTATTAAAAGCTCTGAATAGCCATTGTTTTCAAATAGGTAAAGAAGTTAATTTATCTTCAGGAGACCCTTGTAGAGGGGGTATAGAGGGTAGAACTGTATTTGAGCCTAGACTTAAATTAGAAAGTCAATTTGAAAAAATAAACTGGAATAAATTATATGAAGAATATTGTGTATCTATAGAAAAAGATAAAGAAGACGTAGAGTATGACTATTAAATTACAAAAGGAAGTAGAAAATGAAAGAAATAACAAGTAGAGAGTTTGCTAATGGAAAAGTATATATGCTAATGACGGATGACAATTACCCAATAGAAACGACAGATACTTTTTTACCTTTCTATACGAAGAATTGTATTAATGAACACACGAATGAACTTAAAGAAGATGTGTTAGGTTCAAGAGAGGAAAGATGGATGATTGGTGTTAGTTGTATGAGTGGTTGTCCTGTAAGATGCCAATTTTGTAATACGGGAAAATTAAAAAGGTATAGAAATCTATCGGCAAAAGAGATATATGAACAGGTTGTTTTCATATTAGACAAGCATCCGGAGATAAAAGAGATTAATAGTAAGGAATTTAAGATTAATTATACAAGAATGGGAGAACCATTTCTTAATATTGATGCTGTAAAAGAAGCTATTAAACTTATAGATAATGAGCCAAGACTAAAGAATATCAAGATACATCATTATATAAGCACAATAGGACTTAAAGGCAGTGATTTTAGTTTTGTAAAGGATAACATTACTTTACAAATTAGCTTACATAGTCTTAATGAAGATAGAAGACACAATCTTATTCCTATCAAGGGTCTTATGAGTATAGAAGAATTAGGACAGATAAGGACTAATAGTAATTTAAAAACAACTGTTAATATGACGCTTGTAGACACAAAAGACTTTGATATTAATGTCATGAAAAAGTATTTTGACCCTAAGTATTTTTTTATTAAGCTTAGTCCTATTAATGAGAATGAGGTTAGTAAAGAACATAATATGGGTAAAGGTATTATTCATAGAGATAATTTGATATAAAAAGAGGGTAAAAATGAATTTTATTGTATCTCTTTATAGAATAGTAAAATTAGCAGATAGAAAGGAAAGTATCTATAATGGGAAGATTAGTAGATATAGATGATGTAAAAGCACTTATTGATGATATTTATAAAAGAGAAAAAGACATTATAAATATGGATTATAAAAGAAACGCTATTAAAGACAGAATAGATGAATTAGATACATCTGTTGATATAAATAGTATTGTAAGTCAATTAGAAGATTATGGTAATGAAGAATGTTCTTATTATGAAGGTACTCCATATAAGGGTGTTATTACAGAATGTATCGGGAAAGCACTTGAAATTGTAAAATCTAATACAAATAGAATTGTTAAAAAAGATAAAAATATTAATAATAATAATTCTAAAACTATGACTAAAGAGTATATGATGACTGTAGATGAATTAAAGATGAAATTCCCTATTGGGAGTAAACAGACTATTAATGATAAGGATTATATTGTTAAGAGTATTAATGAACCAGTATCATCTAATTGTATGGCATCATTTCCAACAATTACATATGAAGAATGTAATAATAAAGAAATAGATAATGAAACAGATATTGAGAAATATTTTAGTTTATAAATGGATTAATTTATATGAAGGAATGAAATCAAAACGACAGAAGTAATTTACATACCACATCAAAAAATTATTGGTGTGGTATTTTTTTACTTGTAATATATCTCCAATTTGGATATAATATAATAAAGAATAGATTATAGTATAAAAGAAAAAGAGGGATTTTTATGTGTAATAATATTTCAAATAATATAAAAGAATTAAGAGAAATGACAGGATTATCACAAAGCGAATTTGCTTCTAAATATAAAATACAAAAAAGAACCTTACAAAATTGGGAGCAAGGTATATCAAAAGCACCAGAATATTTTATAGACCTACTATCAAAAGATATTTTAAAGACAAGTGATATGGAAAAAACGTACTCTATTATTGGGAAAAAAGGAAAATATATCTATAATGATTGTAAAGAATGTCTTATAGACGATAAAGGAAACGATATTAATATAAAAATACCTGATTTTGATAAGATAAACAAACATAACTTAGGTTTATATTGTGATTTTTTATTTGAAGATTATAAAAATAGTGCAGAATACTTTATAAATCAATGTAAAGCTGATTTAAAATCAGATATAGTGTGGGATGTTTTAGATGATGAATAAAAGGGGGTAAATATGACAGAGTATATATTAATGCATAAAAATATAGAAGTAGCATTAATGCAATTAGATGAAAATGATGCTAATTCAAAACCATCAAAAATAGTAATAAACAAAAAAGAACAAGACCATATTCCTATTGGAGCAAGGATGAATAATATTAAATTCATTAACTGGTGGCAGGATAGAGCAATTCCTAAGACAAGGCAAGGAGCAAAAACAGCTTTACAAAGATTAGGATATAGTTCCGTTACAAATGCTATGATAAATAATCTGGCTTTAAGTCTTAATGACTGCTATTGGATAAAACCCAGATATTCAGAATTAATTTGGGAAGAAGTTAATTTATTTTCAAATGATTTTGTAGATGCTTTTGGAGAACTTACCTTTAACCAAACAGAAACCTTAGATTTAAGAAAATATACTAAGTTTTTAAGTGCTGTTTCACAAGGAGAAGTTCAAAAGAAATGGTGTATAGATAATAATGGTTGTAGATACCTTGTAAAAGGAAACTATGGGAATTCATATCAACAAAGTATAAATGAAATATTTGCAAGTAATTTTCATAAAGACCAAAACTTTAATAATTACACCCCTTATTATTTTTGCAATAATGAACTTACAAATAACAGAAAAGGGTTAGGGTGTTTTTCTTATAATTTTTGTAATGAAAATATTGAAAGTATTTCAGCTTGGGAATTATTACAGACTAAAAAGATTAAACAAAATGAAAGCTTATATTATCCTTTCAAAGAAATATGTTTATCATTAGGTATTAAAGAAAATAATTTTGATAATTTTATAGATTATGAAATTTGTAGCGATTTCTTATTTACGAATCTTGATAGACATATGAATAATATAAGTATTTTAAGAAATCCTGATACATTAGAAATATTAGGATTTGCTCCTATATATGATACTGGAAATAGTATGTTTTATAATATCCCTACAAATGAATTAAATAATATTAAGTTAGGACAAGATAAAACACATTCATTTATAACATCAAAAGAAAATAGATTATTAAGATATGTAACAGATAGAAATATTATAGATTTAGATAAAATAAATATGGATTTTTCTATTTATGAAAAAGATACTTCTGAAAATCAAATTAGAATACTATTATTACAAGAAAAATTTGAAAGAAAAATAGATATGTTAAGCTCTTTTCAAAAAGGAAATAGTATCTGGAAAGATAATTATAATAATAATTACATATCTATTGATGATAAAAATACAGATAATATTGATACATTAGAAGATAATATTAATTTAGATTAAAAGTAAAAGAACTCTTAAAAAAAGGGTTCTTTTTTTTCACTTCATTACACTATTATATTATAGATAAAAGCAAACATCTCATAGAAAAGTAAAATAATGTTAAATGCATTAAATAGTTAGTTAGAAAAACGTGTTTCATTTGGTTGAGAAAGGAAGTAATAATATGAAACACACAATGAGAAATGCGTTTAAGCGATGACTCATTTTGTATAATGAAGAATATAGAATTAATTGTGGTATCCGAATACCAAACCTGTAAAGTTCTATTTTTGAGAAGCTAAGAGAGGTGAATAAAAATTATGAAACTCAACAGTATTAAAAATGGAGAAAATTTTATTTTTGAAGGAGAGGAATATGTTAAGTTGTTTGGAGGACAAGTTACTTCTGCAACTAATATTAAAACAGGGGAAAGAATTAACTTATATGGAAAAACTAATGTAGAACGCCCTAAAAAACTAAAAAATATAATGGATAAAAATGAAGATTATGAAAGATAAGACCATAGCAATCTTACTACTCTATATGCTAAAAGCATAGAGAAATCTCTTATTAACACAATTAACTATGTAATGGAGCAAATTGGAAACACAGATGTATTGATAATATTCATACAGGTTACCAATAACATTCAGACCTAAAGACTTTGAAGATGAAGTTATCTTTATATCTGAAGAAGAAGCCAAAGAAAAACTTGCAGAATTAAAAGGTGAAATTAAGGAATTATAATATTGTTATTCCCTTAATACTAATTATTTCTGTCCTTATGTTTTATATTTATTATTGTTTTGCAGGAATAAAAGAAGAAAATATATGGAATAATCCATCCATAGATAGAGGATGTATATGTTCAATTATTGGTTTTATTAACTTTGTATGTTTTGTAGCATTTGAGATTAATAATAGTATTTTTACAACCATACTGATTATTATTGAAGTTCCTATTTTAATATGAACTGTGTTTACAAAATGTTTTAATAAATTTGAAGATAAAAAAAGGTTATATAGCGAATTGTTATATATATAATCAGGAAGATTTAACTGATTTTAAAAAGCATATGACAAGAAAAGAACAAATAGAGTTTCTTAAAAGCATTAAGATTGAATGTTTGGATAGAACCAGAGAAGAAAATATAAATAGTAATGGAGAAAAAGTTGTTAAAACTAAGGATATTTACCAATATATCCCATTAATTGAAAATGAAGAAGATTTAAAATATTGGGAAGATATTTTAAGAAAGGAATAATATATATGAAAAAGAATAAAAATGTAAAAAATTATCTTATATTATTGATTGTAGGAGCATTAGGAATATTTGCATATTGGCTTCCTATTTTTGCTATTGCTATAAATAGACATTTATCTATGAATAATGCTTTTTTATTATTACAAGGACAATTTCCTGAAGTTATAGATATATTAAGATGTTATTTAATTATCGGAAGTATGAGTATTGGATATTCAATAACAAGAATTATTATTGAAAAGATTAATAAAAAAAGGAGAAAATCATGAATAACAAAAAAATCACATATTTATTAATTGCTATTATCGTTGTTTCAACTTTTTCATTTATATATGTTATTAATGGACAGGTAAAATCATACAAAGAAAATAAAATAAGATATGAAGAAGAAAAAGATAAGCCTGAATTTAATGCTCTTAAAAAAAATAATATATCTATTTGCAAATTTTCAAATATTGAAAATTCAGAATATTTTATAACATTCTATGATGTTTTTGGTTCTTCAGGTTATTATCCAATAGGTATAAATTTACCTGAAAATATCATTTTATCAAAAAAGTTAAAAGATAACTCTCAAATAATGATTGTAAATGATAAAGCTCTTACAATAAAAAATAAAATAATATGTGGATATAGGAATTCTTACACATTATGGGATATACATGAAATAACAAATAACGAAAATATTATTAATGAATTATTAAAAGATGAAAATAATTATTATAAAATAAAAACTTCTGATTTAATAACAGATAGAACATTATTAAATTAATATAAAAAAGAGAAAGGATAAAATGAAAACAGAAAAAACTTACAAATTAGAAAATAAAATATATAATGCCACAAAGAAAACAGGAGTTTTTGGATGCTTTGAAGTTACAATAGGCTTTTTTGGCAAAGAAAGAGTAGATTTTATGACTTATGATACAAAAGGTATCTTTAAATGCTATGAGATAAAGGTAAGTAAAAATGATTTTCATAGTAATGCTAAATTAAGCTTTGTAGGTCATTATAATTATTATGTTCTTACAAGGAAATTATACGAAGAGGTTAAAAATGAAATACCTGATTGGATTGGAATTTATATAGGCGAAAACCTTGTAAAATACCCTAAAAAACAAAATATAGATGAAAAGGTATATAAATATAAAAGGTCGGTAAATGGACGTTCTACAGAGATTATAGTACCTTATACAGAGATGTTAAAAGATAGTATGATTCGTTCATTATATAGAGATGCTAATAAATGGTATATGAATAATAATCCATTTTAAAATAATATTATATTTTAAAAATCTTCTCGATACTTTTTATTTTTCTTTATAATTAATATTGTAAAGGAAACGGTATCGAGTTTTTTATTTTAATATATACTTTTTACTAATTTTTTGCGTAAATTCAACACTATTATAATAAAATTAAAATTAAGGAGCAATAAAAAATATGAAAAATTTTTTGAAAAAGTATCAAGATTTTTTTGAAAACATTATAGTATGCTTAGTATGTTTATTATTATTTTTTGTTTTATATGGTAAAAATATATTTTTTAATGAGAAAATTGAAAAAGTTACATATAATGATTTTATAGCTGATGCAGATAATGGAAATATTGATACAATTTATTATAGTCCTACAAGTAATTGGATGACTTATACATTATATAATGATGAAACAAGAAACATGTCTGATGATGAACTTGAAAAATATCATTATAACATTATAGATAAAAGAAAAGTACAATATCCATCTTATGATACATTTAGAAAAGACATGTTAGAAAAAAATATAAAATTAGAAATGACATCAAATAAAAATTCACTTATATCTAAAATACCTTCATTATTATCATGTTTTGTATCTATTATGATATTTGCATTAATTTTTAAAAGTAATAACAGGTATAATTGCGTACAAACAAGTAATGTTAAATTTAAAGATATCATAGGATTAGACGAAACAATAGAAGATGTTTCTTTTATTGTGGATTTAATTAAAAATAATGAAAAATCAAATGAGATAGGCGTTAAAATTCCAAATGGCATTTTACTTTCAGGAGAACCGGGAACAGGTAAGACACTTATTGCAAAAGCGATAGCAGGAGAAGCAGGAGTTCCTTTTATATATGTAAATTCATCTAATATCATTGATAGATTTGTAGGAGTAGGAGCAAGAAATATCAGAAAGATATTTAAAGTAGCAAAAGAAAAAGCTCCATGTATAGTTTTTTTTGATGAAATTGATTCTATAGGTGTTTCAAGAGACAGAAAAGATGAAGATTCTGAAAACGAACAAACTATTAATGCATTATTACAGGAATTAGATGGATTTACAGGTAGAGAGGGGATATTTGTTATTGCAGCTACAAATAGAGCTGACAAATTAGATTCTGCTCTTACAAGAGCAGGGCGTTTTGACAGACATATAATTGTTAATAAACCTAAAAATTGGGAAGACAGAAAAAAATTATTTAATTTTTATTTAAATAAATTAAAAGTTTCTGAAGATGTTAATATTGATAAATTATCAAAACAATCAAGTGGTTTTACAGGAGCAGATATAGCGGCAATATGTAATGAAGCAGGAATTATTGCAATAATGAATAAAAAAGATTTTATTGATATGGCTTGTATAGAAGAAGCGATAGATAAAAAAGTGTTTAAAGGTAATAGGACTAAAAAAGAACATTTCAAAGAAGATAAAAAGATTGTAGCTTACCATGAAGCAGGTCATGCAGTTATGCATTACTTATTAGGTGAACCAATGTCAAGAGCTTCGATTATTGGAACAACATCTGGAGTAGGAGGAGTAGTTTTTGGAGAAGATAAAGATACTCAATTTTTTACAAAAGAAGATTATGAAAATAGAGTAAAAATCTGTTATGCCGGTAGAGCAAGTGAACAGATTAAATTTAATTCGGTAACACAGGGAGCATCTTCAGATATTACACAAGCAACAGAAATTTTAGAAGAGTATGTTTCAAAACTTGGATTTGATGAAAAATTCGGATTACTTGATATGGGGGTTTTAGCAAAAACACAGATAATTGATAAATCTAATTCTTTTGAACTTATTCAGAAGAAATCAAAAGAATTATATAAAACAACAATGGAATTATTAAAAACTAATTATAATTTAGTGGAATTACTTGCTAATAAGTTACTTGAAATAGAAACTATTAATGGCGAAGATATTCTTAAATTATTTAAAAATACAAATTGACAGAATTAAGTAGGAAATCTTATAATATTATAAAAAGTCTCAGCTAAATAATATTTGATTATAATTAGGAGAATATTATGGATTATAAATATAAAAGACATTTTTGTATAGATTTAGAGAATCAATTAAAACATAATCAAATAATTTTTTTATTAGGCCCTAGAAAATGTGGGAAGACAGTTGCTTTAAAGCAAATTAGTAAAAATAATGCAAATTATGATTATACAGATGTAAAAATGCTTGATAGCAAAGAAAAAGCAGAATATATAGATAAAATTATAACATCTATAGAAAACAATGAAGATATAGTTTATTTATTAGATGAAGTTACTTATTTAGACAGACCAGAATTGGAAATAGAAAAGATTGCAAATTCATATGCTGATTTTTGTAATAATAGCACAAAAATAGTATTTACAGGAAGTCAGTCTATTGCTTTGAATAGTTGGGGAAATAGGTCTTTTAGTGGGAATGCTTTATTTATAAAAGCTGATTTTATAAATTATGCAGAATGGTTAGAATATAAGAATGAAACAAAAATAAATGATGATACTTATTATGATTTTTTATTAAACACAAGAGAGTTTTATAAATTTACTAATACAAAAGATTATCTTAATGGTTGTTTAGAAGAAACAATTTTTTCAAATTATAAAACCACAAATATAATATTTAATAATGATTGTTCTTTAATAAATGTTGATATTTTGTTAGATATTATGTATTTATCTATGTTTAGTAAACATAATCATGTTAATTATAATACGTTTATGAATTCAAAAAATTTATTTAATGATATTAATTATTATTTTAGAAAAGAAACTTCAAAAATAGGTATATCTGAAATAAATAATAAAATAGCTGATATATTTATAAATAGATTTAATAATATTAAAGGCATTAGTCTTGAAAGTTTAAAACAAGCTATAGCATTTCTTTATAAAAATGATTTAATTAGTATAATTTATAATAATGATAAATTGATAAGTAAAGATGTGTATTATGAATTAGTATCTAATAATAGTTCAATTACAACAAAAGAGCAATTATTTAGTGATATAAATACAACCATAAATTATCCTATGTTTTATATGGATATTTTAAAAGATATTTTACAAAAAGAAATGCCAAGTAAAATAAATAACAGTTTATTGGGAAGTTTTGTAGAATGTAATATAAGAGGGCTTCTTCAGGATAAAAATGTAATAGAGTATCATGATTATGAAGATAGAGAAATTGATTATATTAATATTAGTTTTCAAATTGCAATAGAAATTTCAATATCAAATAAAAGAATGCGTAATACTAATTTCGATATTTTACCTGATGACTATACAAAAATATTAATAACAAAAGATAAGGATGAAGAAATAAATAATATAAATAAAATTCCATATTATAAATTCATTTATGAATTGTCTGAAGGAAAGCAGCTATTAGATTATAAAAAGACATCAATCAAAATAAATGATTATTTACAAGAGCAAGAATTAATAAATAATAAAGAAAAAGAAACATATAAAAGATAAAAAGAATAATTATAATACGGGTTAAGATAAGAACTATTAAAAAATAGTTCTTATTTTTTTATTTTTTTTGTAAATTTAACACTATTTTATTATAGAGAAAAATATAAATTATTAAAAAGATATTGAAAATGATATTAAAGCTGATATAATATAAGGAGATTTAAATGATTAGTAAATGGGAAAACTATTATAATAAAAAATTAGTTATTTCAGAAAGAGGATATATGGATATTAATGACATTTTTAATAAAATGGATAAAAAGGAAAGAACTTTTAAATTAAATCCTTTATTTAAGACTATAAGATATATTGATGAAGATGAATATTTTAGAGAAATATATAAATATGTTGAACCTACTTTTTATGAAGAAGATTTGAAAAATATAGAGAATCCTAAATTTATTTTAATTTCTGCTCCCGGAGCTACAGGTAAATCAGCTTTAGCAAAACATATATGTTATAAATATAACGGAATTTATTGGAATTTACCGGATAGTAAAGTTGCAGAATATAGTTTTCAGGGAGCTATACAGAATGCTGTAGGTCCCGAAAATTTAAGTGATTTTTATAAAAGCTTAAATGGTGGAAATGATTTCTTGGTTATTGATGCTTTTGATGAAGCTGAAACAGGGTCAGGCAGAACAGGAATAGAATTCTTTTTAAGAGATATAAACACAGTAACAATAAATAATAATAATTTATGTGCTGTTCTTTTAGCAAGAACAGAAAGTGCTTTATTTATAAAAAAATATTTTAATGAAAATAATATTTCATATAATCATTATGAAGTTGGATATTTTGAAGAAAATAATGCAAAAACATATATAAAAAATTCATTAGAAAAAAAGAAGATTTCTATAAATAAAACAGTGGATGATTGTATTAATGCTCAATTTACAGAAATAAAAAGAATTTTAATGAATAAAAATACAGATTCTTTTATTGGATATGCTCCTGTTTTAAATGCTTTAGCAGAATCATATGATAATGAAAGAAATACTTTGAATTTATTAAAAAATACACATAATTCTGAAAGTAACTGTGAATTATTGAAAAAGATAATTGACTGTTTATTAGAAAGAGAACAGAAAAAGTTTGTTGATTCTTTAAAAATAAAAATGCCTAATATTGATGTTTCTAATAATAAGATATATGACAAAAAAGAACAGCTTTTAAGAATATTTGGTAAAATTGTTTATAATGATAGCGAATTATTTATAACGGATAGAAATAATATTCCTTTATCTGATTATGAAACATATTCAGAAGCGATAAATATTCAGTTACCTCAACATCCATTTATAAAATTCTCAGAAAATAGTAATAATTTTAATTATTCTTTTACAGGAATAGCTTTTAGCGATTATATTTTAGCATATGCTTTATCTATTGAAGATATAAAAGATTATGTAAGAGAGTATATTTCAGATAATAAATATTGTCCTTCTCCGTTATTAATTGAGTTTTATTCAATATTATCAAACAATTGTATATCAGGAAAAGATATTTCTATTATGTATAGCTCGTTTAAAGCTCATGCTTAAACAGGAGATAAAACTTATATTTATATTAATGGTGATAAATCAGACTGTTCTATTGAATTTATTCTTGAAAATAAGGAAAATAAAAGAACTATTCTTAATTTCTTTATTAATGATGCAGATAAAGGTATATATATGAATCAGATGTCTAATTGTTATATAGATATAGATGCTGATGTATATATAGGCGATACTTCATCTGAATCAAGAATAAGTAACTCAACAATAAATTGTAATAATATATATTGGCAGTGTGAAAATATATCTATTGAAGCATATAATCCGGGAGAATGTGCATTAATTTGTAATAATATGGAATATAAAACAAGTACATTTCCTAAAATTGAAATTAAAACAGATGATGAAAATAGATTAATTGTATCTTGTAATAATCTTAAAGGATATTATAAATTATTACATTATCAGAAAAATTTAGATAAGGCTGAAGATACTGATGATTTTAATTCTTTTTCAAATTTAATAAGACGTATTTTTAGTTGTTTACGTTCTCATAGCAAAGATGCCCCTGCCAGAAAAATGGATTTTATAAATAATAGAATTATAAATAAAAATATTAGAAAAGAAAATATATTAAAATTTCTTCTTGATATGGGTATATTATATACTGATGAACAGGATTGGTTGTATAAATTAAAAACAGATAAATTATCAACGTATTCTATTAATTGGAATGCTGTACGTGATGGAAATTTTGAATCTTTAAAAGATATATATGATATTTATAATAAATAATTAATAACAAATTTAACATAATTATAATGAAAACAAAGGTAATTTTATAAATTATCTTTGTTTTTTTTTTGCTTTTTTGAGTGTTTCCCTACACTATTTATATATATTAATAATAAAAGAGGTTCAAAATATGAAAAAATCTGGAAAACTATTAAAAGCAAGAACTATGGATGGTCATATTATAATTGAATATTGTTCTCATTTTACCGTAGATAATAAAAGCTATATTTTTATTTCAGAAAAAAGAAAAAAAATTATATTTCCCAAAAAACTTTATGTAATAAAAGATTGGGATAATTGTATATCTATAGTACCAATTACATATACGGAGGATTTTTAATATGGATAATACTGCTTTGGCAAAAAGAATGAAAAAATATTATGAAGAAGTACCTAAGACAAAATTAATAAGAAGAATGCCTGTTTGCATACGTCTTGATGGAAAATCATTTCATACCTTTACAGAAGGATTTCAAATTCCTTTTGATGAGGTACTTCTAAAAACAATGAAGGAAACTATGTTGTATTTATGTAAGAATATACAGGGATGTGTATTAGGCTATACTCAATCTGATGAGATAACCCTTATACTTATTGATTATCAGACTTTAACAACTGATGCATGGTTTGATTATGAGGTTCAAAAAATATGTAGTGTTTCAGCAAGTATGGCCACGATGGCATTTAACAAATTTTTTGAAGAATCTGTTGACGAATACAGATTTAGTAAATGGGATGGTATTTCAAAATATGAAGATGGTACACAGAAATATATTCAAACATTGCTCAATGCAGTGGACAAAGGTGCAATGTTTGATAGTAGATGTTTTAATATACCAAAGGAAGAGGTTGCTAATTTAATATTCTGGAGACAGTTTGATGCAAGTAAAAATTCAGTTCAAATGGTAGGACAGGCTTATTTTACTCAAAAAGAACTTCATAAGAAAAGCACTAATCAGATACAGGATATGTTAATGATACAGAAAGGGATTAACTGGAATGATTTCCCAACTTATCAGAAGAGAGGAAGTTGTTGTGTAAAACGTAATTTTTGGATTGATAAGAATGATGGTGAAGAATTTAGTAAAGAATATTCAGAAGCATTAGACAGAACTGCAATAGATGAAAATGCCATTAAGAGAACAAAGTGGATTATAGATGAAAATATTCCTATTTTTAAAGGTGAAAATAGGAAATATATTAATGATTTAATTTTATATGATGAAGAATAAGAAAGGAATGATAGTGAAGAAAATACCTACTTTATTTAAAAGAGTATATGCAAATAATAAAATTATAGATATACTTCCTGAAGTTACTGAAGGTATGGAATGGATTTTTAATGGAGAAGGGATAGCAACAGAAAAAATAGATGGTTCTTGCTGTTCTATTATTAACGGAATCTTTTATAAAAGATATGATGCAAAGAATGGAAAACCTATTCCAGATGGAGCTATTAAATGTCAGGAAAAAGCAGACCCGATTACTGGTCATTTACCTTGCTGGATAACAGTAAATAAAGATAATCCTAATGATAAATGGTTCTATAAGGCGTATTTAAATACTTTAAATTTAACGTCTGAATTACAAGATAGAACATATGAAGCAATAGGACCTCATTTTCAAGGGAATCCATATAATTTAAAAGAAGATATTTTAAAAAAGCATGGAACAATTATAATAAATGTTGAAAGAAGTTATGAAGGAATAAGAAAATATCTTTTAGAACATTATATTGAAGGTATTGTCTTTTGGAAAGATGGAGAACCTAAATGTAAAATAAAAAGGTCTGATTTTGGATTTAAGTGGAAGTAATATAAAATAATAATATAAAAAATAAAAGGAGAATTATAGATATGGGATATTATACAAATTATAGTATGGAAGTAATTGATATTGATAATAAGGGATATGATGCATATAAAATTGCAAAATATATGTTAGAAAAAAATGATGAATCTGAAAAATTTTATACTTTTCAGTATGGATTAAGAGATTTTATAGATAATATTGACCTACATATAAATTATGATTTATGTCTTGATGGTGATGATGAAGCTAAATGGTCTGATAATGAAGAGGAAATGCTAGAATTATCTCAAGAATTTCCTGATGTATTATTTAAATTACATGGAGAAGGGGAAGAAAGTGGAGATATTTGGGATAAGTATTTCATGAATGGAAAAATGCAATATTGTCCAGCAGAAATTATATGTCCTCCATTTGATAGAGATAAGTTAGAAGAATTAGAGAAAGAGGAATCAGAATTAGAAAATATATAAGCCTTTAGGCTTATATATTTAATTCTTTATATTATTAAAAAAATAATATGAAGAAACCGAAGCTATAGCTTCGTATAATGTTTAAAATATATGAATTACTACTTTATTAGTTTTGGATTCATATAGTATTTAATTTTTAAATAAGGAGGGCTTTAACAATGTCATATTGGACATATATAAATGGTATAATTACTGTCAGACCTATGGGGAGAACACAACCTGAGAAAAGATACATTCTTGAAACAGTGCTAAATCATTTGCCTAGAATAACAGGTTCTGAGGGCGACATGAATGTATATATCATTCAGAAAAATGGTTATAACAGTTCGTGTTCATGTGATGAATTTGGCGAAGTGACAAATAATTTAATAGATAGACATGGGCATAAGAGTCGCAGTAGAGGATGGTTACAAACGCAAAACGAATATATCCTTGTTGTAAATGCAGCTTTAGACAGAGAATTTGAACAGACTTACAGAGAATTTATGAAATGGTTTGTGCGACTTTGTAAAAGAGTATGCTGTGAAGATGTTCTTGTAGAAATTCAAGGATATGATAAATCAAGTATTATAAAAAATAGAAATATACAAAGAAAAAAATATTCTTGGAAAAGTGTGTTTGAAGAATTATTTGAAAATCCAAGTTGGAGTAAATATGGTGAAGATAATTATAAAGAGCCAAATTGGTGTGAATTTATGATGTGGGATAGTGCAAAAAATTCAAGATATCCTATGCTGTTAGCGTATAAATATTTTAATGATGTTGAAAATGATAAGGAAGTTAAGAGAAGATTCAATTATAGATAAAATAAAAATTATTATAATATGTAATATATATTAGAAGAGGATATAAAAATATGAGTAAATATAGTATTTTAGATACAGAATATGAAGAAAGAATAAAAATATTAAACCCTAAAAGAGTTATAAAATTAGAAGAAAATCATTATTATCTATGGCATACACAGTTAGATATGTATTCTTGTAAAGATGGAAGAATAACAATAAATCCTTTTGCGATATGTAAAGGAATTGATTATTATAATCCTCACTTATATTTTATTAATTCAAGAAATATTTTGCCTTATGAAGCATGGCTAATAGTAAAAAAGAACCCTAATGAATTTCTTTATGATATAACAAATGCTATAAATAATATGAATATTCAATCAATACAATCATTGATAGATAATGAGAGAAAAAATTTCATTAATGGAAACAAGGACGATATATTATATGAAATTTAACATCTTTATTATAAATTATGATTAACATAACTAACATTCTAAATTAACATAATATATAAAAATATTTTAGGCAGTTATCAGTATACAACTTAGAAATCTATTAGTGTAATAAATTTTTTTTACATAAGAAATTTTTATATAAGAAATTAATACAAGTCCACAAGAATTAAATCTTTTGATTGAAACAATCAATTTTAACTGCTATAATATGACTAATATGGTAGAAGATTTAAATAAAAACATTGATAAATTTAATACATAATTTCTTATCATATTTCAATTTTTTTTAACATTGATACACTATTATACTAAGGAACTACATTCCTAAGAGACTATGTTTTTTAAGAGATAAAATAATATTTTTATGAAATGAGGTATAGCCATATGTATATAAGACATCCTTTTTTAGATTATTTATTAAAACTTGGGAAAATAATACTTGCTATTATAATTGCTAATATATTTACATTAAAAATGGTTGGAAATTCTAATCTTACTTATATGGGAATTATATATATTGTATGGATAACAGCATTTATCTTTTTTATAAAATATACTGTCAATTTTATAAAATATATGAATACTGAAAGGAAACGTAAAAAAGAAATAAAGCAACAACAAAAACTTATGGAAATTTTAAAAAGATGATTTTTAGAGGCTATTTTTTAGCCTCTTTTTTTATTTTTATACACTATTATATTATAACAAAATATTTTTTGCTAAAATTTGAAAGGAATAAATAAAATGGGTGATTTCTTTAAAGATTTAAAAAAAGATTTATTGGCTCTTGAAACTAATATGAATAATGAAAATTCGGATATTAAGATAGATTCTATAACTTCAAATGAAAATGATATAAAGACTTCAAATGAAACTTTAAATATTAAGGATAATGATATTAATAATGATATATTGAAGAATATGGAATATCCTGAAGAATCAATAGAAACAAATAATAATCAAACTCAAGATGAAGCAGAGTCTATTACTTTTGATAAAGCAGAATCTAATAATAATGAAGAAAAATTACAAGAAGAAGAAAATAAAAATAATGAAGAATTAATAAATAATTTTAATAAAGAAGAAATGAATAGTTCTAATCTTGTAATGCCAGAAACTTCAGGCGATATGAATAATAATATATCTTCGGATATAGAAATAGATAATAATATAAATGTAAAAAGATATATAGACCCTATAACAAATATTAATTATTTGATTTTTTCTCATAATAAAAAAATTGATTTAATTACTCCTAGATTAAATCCAGATGGAACAATATATGTTAGCAATAACTAAAAATAATTAAAAGTCTCTTTTTCCAAATTTTTTTTAATATAAATACACTATTATAATAAGAAAATAAAAAAATATGTAAAAAAAAGGAGAGACAAATGTTTTTATTTATTTTAGGAATTTTTATAATTATTGTTGTAGGATTTATATTAGGGTTTAACATTCCAAATACTAATGGGCTAATATGGCAATTTAAAGGTAGACAATTAATGTCTACAATTATTGGAATAATTTTTATTGTGTTATCATGTGTTACTGTTGTACCTACAGGACATACAGGTATTATATCTGTATTTGGAACGATTAAGAATAATACTCTTGATGCCGGTTTAAGTTTCAAAGCACCGTGGGCTAGAATTATAACTATGGATAATCGAATTCAAAAAGTTTCAGGAGAAATGACAGGAACGACATCGGATATGCAGGATGTCACAGCAATATTTACTTTAAATTATCAAATAAGTAAAGCTGATGCGTCAAATATCTATAAGACTATCGGTAAAGATTATGAAAAAATTGTTATAGCCAGTCAGACACAAAATACTGTAAAAGCTGTACTTGCTAAATATGCAGCTACATCTTTAGTATCGAGCAGAACTGAAGTGTCAACTGCTATTGAAAAGGAACTTGAATCTGTATTAAGCAAATATAATATCGAAGTAGTTGATACTGCTATTGAAGATATGCAGTTTTCAGAAGAATTTAATAATTCTATTGAACAGAAAGTTATTGCAGAGCAAAATCTGGAACGTGCAAAAACTGAACAGGAAAAACTTAATCTGGAAGTTGAGCAGGAAGCACAAAGAAAAATAACAGAAGCTAATGGTACAGCAAAGGCTAATGAAATTTTATCTAATTCTATAACTTCAATGATTCTTGAAAAGAATGCAATTGAAAAATGGAATGGAGAACTTCCTAAAGTTGTCGGAAATGACACAAATGTATTTGATATTTCAGAATATGTAAAATAAATAAAATTAAAAAAAGTATAAAAGCCATTTAACTTTAATGTTAAGTGGTTTTTATTTTATCTAAAAAATAAATAACATTATTTATAAAATAATCTTAACTTTATTTCAATTTTTTGCATTTGCCTTACACTATTTTAGTAGATAGTAAAGTAAGGAGGCTTTATATATATGTTTATAACGTATGTTTCAAAAAATAATGATGTCGAAAATAAAATGACAGGGGATTTGGAAACAAGGGATGTTGAATTTAAGATAAAACTTCCGGGAAAAGAAGCAATTAGGAAAGAGCTTGTATCAGACGCTGAATCAGCAAAAAGCCAGATGATAATATCTTTTATTGTGAGTTTTATTTTTATTATACTATCAGTAATACTCTGGCATAATAAATGTACTTCAACGTTTTTGTTGTTTATGTGTATTTCAATAGCCGCCATAGTAACATCTGTATTCTTGTCTTTTGAATATCCTGACTCTACAAGAAATTTAAAATATTTTGATAAAGATGAAACGATAGTATATTATACAGATTCAGATGAATTCGGACGTATATACAGATGTGATGTTGTTTTAAATATTTTACATATGATTGAATATGATGATAAATTTTTTCTCCAGCACTCGTATCAAGATTATTATTACTTTGAGTATTATAATCATCATAACAATGATATTGGACTTAAAGAAAAAATTTATATAGATGCAAAAATACAATATTGGGATAAAGATTATTTATATCTTGAAAGTGATGAAAATTTTGAACTCACTTTGTATATTCCGGATTTGATTCACAACACTAAAAATATTGTTATGTATGAGAAAGAAACTGTTTAGACAATGTTATAGTTTACAAATTTTAGAAAAGGAAAAACAAATGAACTTAGAAAAGTATTTAAGAGAACAAAGAAAATGGCTAGATAAAATTGATGATGCGGTTAAGAATTGTAAACTTGCATTATTTGATTTTGATGATACATTAATAATTCATAATAATCATAGTTCCTTTACTGACCCAGATGAACATAAATACAACATAAAGGTATTTGAAGGAACATATAATTGGTCAAATGGAATGGCAAATAGACATATGAAAGAAATGTTAGAGCTGTTAAAATCACAGGGAACACAATTAGGGTTAATAAGTGCAACATTTTCATTTAAGCATATGCAGACAAAACAGGAGCATATAAAGCAAATATATGGAGTTGAACTTGAAAATTATTGTGTAGGTCCATCAAACCATAAAGTTCCATTATTAGAGGATTTAACAGTAGCAAAAGGACTTAAAAGAAACCAAATAATATTTGTTGATGATAAAGGAGATTTAATTTCAAAAGCAGCTAATGAAGGCTTTATTGCATTATCTCCAATGCAGGTAGTTAATTATATAGAATGGAAAGATAATAAAGGAGAAAATATATTTTATGAATGATAATTATAAGAATTTAGAAGATATTTATATGTCTTTTAAATTATGGAATAATTCATATTATAATGTGATATTCAAAAATATAGAAGACATAAAAAACAAAAAAGAAAAATATTTAAAAAAATCAAAAAAATATGGATATATTTTTAATATACTCCTTGCATTATTTGTGGGATTCACTATTTGTTTAGCAATCCTTAGTATAAAGATGAGAGATGATTTACTACTGATATTTTTTTTGGGTCTTAGTCTTATGTTCTTTTTTATAACATTAGTAAAAGTAATATATGACAATTTAAGGAATAAATATAATGATATTTTAGATACAGTAGAAGAATTTAATATTTTTACTAAAGATATCAATTATAATCAGGATTTATTAATAACAGATGATTTTAATATATTAGGATTTGATAAAGATTTTAATAGTCTTATAAAAACAGATATTTTTTATGATGATATTAGATATGTTTATGAAAATGATATTAAATTGTTAGGAACTTTAAATAAAGAAGCAGATAAGTATGAGGTAATCTTGTATTTGCCTATGCAATACAAAGAGAAGCAGATATAAGGGGTATAGCCTATGATAATGATTAATAAAAATTGGTATAAAACCGAGACAATAGAAGATTGTTGTGATATTGTAGAACAGTTTTTAGGTTCAGAACTTGCTGATATTATAAGAGAAAAGTCTTTAAATAATAAAGAACTTGAAGAACAATGTGAGGATTATGAAGAAGAGTTAAATGAGAAAGATGATTGTATTAATACCTTAGAAAATACTATTGAAGAATGTAGAGATGCTGCATTTGATTTAAAGGAAAAGATATTGTCCTTAATAGATAGCTTGGATTATTAGAAGAATGGAGAGATTAAAAAATGTATAATATATTACTTATAATATTTTTAATTGGAATGATTGTATCTTTTCTTTTAACAGTATTTTTTGTATGGGAGTTTGTATGGGAGATTGAAGAAACACATTTTCATTATCTAGTAATCTCGTTTATAGCGATTATTGTTTTTACTATTTGTTTTTCAATAACCTTAAATACTCTGGGGATACAAAAGGACAGAGATAAAATAAGGACAATACTATATGATAACTATGAAAATGTAGAGTTTATAGGTAATAATTCTAAAACAAGTGGTTATTTCAAAGTAAATGATGTTACATACAAATATGATTATAACAATATGATGAGTATTTTAAAAATTATTAATGTAGCTGATAATAATGATGTTAAGATAATCCCGGTATAATAGGATAAAGGAGAAAATTATGAAATGTTTATATTGTGATAAAGAAATGGTATATAAGCCTAATATAAGAGGGCATTGTGATGGTTCGTTTGGTAAAAATACAAACAATCTTGTTGTTGTCTGCAAAAAAGAAATAGAAAGAGATTATATAATCACCAAAAGAAAAGAAAAAACTAATTGTTTTCTTGAAATAAGACCACAATATTATGTTTGTCCTGAATGTGGCTTGGTTTTACAAAAGATACCAAAAGAAGATATAAATGATGTGATTAATGCTGAATGGTAGGGATTTAATTTATGAATAGAAGATGCAAAAAGTGTGGATGTTTACTAGCAGAGACTAATAAAAGTAAAATATGTAGTGAATGCAGAAACAATATAATAAGAAATGCCAAACTTATCTCAATGATTTTAGTAGGGATTTTAATTATAGGAATTTTTATAGGCGTGTATTTGTGGTCTATAAAAAAATATCCCATCACATATGAAGATTGTGTTATACAGGTAGTTGATAAAAGAGAGAAAAAATCTTTTGCTTATACTGGAAATGCTATTGTTTCGTCAAGACGGTATTATTTACTGTTTGATGATGGAAAAGAGTTAAGAGTATCATCTGCTATGTATGATGATACAAATATAGATGATTATATAATAATTACATATTCATATCAGAAAGGTAGAGTTATTGACACTAAAATTAAGTTTAATAAATAATTAGAGGTATCGGACCATAACAATAAAAAATTTGTCCTGATTGTGGTTCTAAGAATGTAATATATTTTTAATAAAAATAGAAGCAGAAGTCTCCCGATATATCATAATGGCAAATAGTTTATAAATAAAAACCCATTATACTTTAATGGAGATTATAAAGAAAAATTATCGCATATGCTGATTTCCTAACATATGATGAAAAATGATAGAAAGGGTAGGAATAAATTAATGCTAGGATTTTTAGTTGGATTAGTAATTGGAAGTATGTTATTCTGCGGTGATAGTAGTGAAACCCAAGTAAACGCTTTCAGATTTGAACAATTAAGCTCATCATATTATGATGCAATAAAAAATTATGTTATAAATCATAAAGATAACAATAAAGGTATATGGTGGACAAAAGTAAAAGGCCGTACTTTGTTTATAATTTTATATGATAATACTTTTAAAATATTTCATCCATATTCAGGTTTTTTAGGGCTTTATTATTATTTAGAGGAAATAGGCAAAGAATATAAAAAAGAATATAAAATTGAAGATGATAAATTTATAGTATCAGTTGATGAGGAAATAATAGAATTAAAAATAAATTATATAAAAGGTAGCCATAATAAATTGATTCTACATGATATAGATGATAATAGTGAGATATTATTTAAAAGGATAGTAATAGATTAAAAGGAGGATATAACATAATGAAAGATATAAAAAGGACTATTAAATTTGCTAATAGCAAAGACAAATTAGAGTTAGATATTGAGTATGATGAACTAAGACAAGCTATAAAGAAAAGAGATAGGTTTTATAATATAGTAGGCATTGTTTTTTGCTTATCTTTGATAGCAGCTATAGTATTTGGGATTATGTCTTTAGAAATTTTGGCAGGAATTTGTATTTTTGCCATTGGTGTTTGTCTTTGTATATGTATTTTTTCTGTAGTATATGATACTTTATTAGAATCAGAATTTGAAAATGTTTACAATTTCTTTTGTAATACAATAAATTACTCAAAAGATGTTTACCTAAAGGTATATAAAGATAATATAGAGATAAGTTATTTCTCTAAAGAGGATAATTCGTATGAGACAAAGGATTTTATTTCTTTAACAGACTCCGGTCAAAAATATATAAAATATATAGATGATGATAATTTCAAGATTAAAGGTAGGCTAGTAAATGATGTATATAAAATTACATTATACATACCTGTCAAATATAATAAAGATTATGTAGAGTTTAAGAATTGCATAGAATCATAGAACTTACAAGACAATAAGAAAATATGTAAAAATAAAAGAGATTATTATTATTTTATTATTAAATAATAATAGTCTTTTTTTTAATAGAGGTGACACTATTATATTATAAATAAATATTAATATAAGGAGATTAAATTATGAAAAAGATTACCCGGGGTAGTAAGAAAGAAGCAAAAAATGGAAAGATTAACAGAAAGAATTTATGATGTCCCAGATGGAGAATCTGGCGTGTGGGTAAAAAATCACGATTATGTATCAGCTGCGGAGAAATTAGCTGAATACGAGGACTCAGAGGAACAGGGAAGACTTATCAAGTTGCCTTGCAAGGTGGGAGATACCGTTTATCTGATTGATAGGGATGAATATAATAAATTCAAAGTATACGAGGGAAAATGGAAACGGATATCCCTTGTTCAAGAATCAAAGGATGGTTCATTTAATCTTCGTGGAGAAATTTCTTACGACATATATGATTGCTTTTATGATGATGGAAGAACAATGAAGCGTAGGATGTATGTCGGACAGGAACATACGGAAATCGGAAAAGTCGTTTTTCTCACAAAACCCGAAGCTGAAATGAAGCTGAAAAAATTGAAATGTAGCATAAATGGAAGATGTAAAGGGAATAAAGATATTGAAGATATAGAAAGGTAAAATCAGACAGGAGAAAATAAAATGGATAGGTTTGTTGAAGATATGCAGAAAAATATTAAACTAATAAAAAAGGAATTATTGGTTGAAAACATTGATGATTTAAAACGATTATTTAAGTGCAGAATTACGAATGAATACTCTGCTATAAAGTCTAATGGGGAAAGGCAATGGTATAGGCATCCTGATTTAGATAAATTCTCAAAACAGACATATGCAGAAGGGAAGAGATTTTTTTACGCAAAACCAGTAAATGAAAATAATCCAAATGGAGAACTAATATTGTGTGAACCTGAATATGAATATGTTCTTAAAAGGCCGCTAACTGTAGATGAGGTTAATAATATTTGGGGAAATTGTAATGAAAGAAAAGAAGGACAAATTACTGAAGAAATAGAAAGATGAAATAAAAAAAGGAACATATCCGGTATGTTTTTGTAAAGAAGGTATGTCTTAAAAAAAACAAGGAGAATATATGAATAAAAGACAATATAAGAAAAGTAGAAAGAAAATAAATAAGCTTATATTAGATGAGTTTTTTACGATAGCTTATACTAAAGATGAATATAAAGCCTTTCAGAAAGATATAAAAGATTATTGTTATAAACATCATAGGTATAAACATTATAAAGATAAGAAAAAATACGGTATTTTTGATTGTAATTACAAACCACCTTTGGCAAATATAAGCAAAACTATGTTTGATACTATTGATAAAGCTAGTATTCAGTTTAATGTAAAAACAGGTAAAGACACTATTTTACAGTATTTATCGGAAAGTTATTAAAAGAAGGATACTATTTATTCCTATTATACATTATATATTAATATATAAAAGGAGCATGAATATATGAATAAGAATGATAATATAAAAGATGACTTTATAAAATATGCAAAAGAGCAATATAATTGTGAAATTTCATTAAAGAAAAGTAACACTCCTGATACTTTTGAAGATATATTTGGAACAAGTTTTATCAACAATAGAAATAATATCAAAACATATAAACATAAATAATGCTTTAAAATCTATAGGAACTCTTGGGGGAGGGAATCATTTTATAGAATGTGATAAAGATAATGAAGGAAATTTATGGCTAGTTATTCATACAGGAAGCAGACATTTAGGAATTGAAGTATGTGAATATTATCAGAATTTAGCATATGAACGGCTTAAAGAAAAAGAAAATGGAGGAAGTTTAAAAGATAAAAGTTTATTATTAATAAAAGAATATAAAAAACAAGGCAGACAAAAAGAAATACAAACTGCATTAAAAAAATTAGCAAATGATTATGTTAAAAATAAACCGAGAATTCCAAAAGAATTAGCTTACCTTGAAGGAAATGATATGCAGAATTATCTTCATGATATGAGTATAGTTCAAAAATATGCAAAGAAAAACAGAGAGATAATAGCTGATAGTATTATTAAAAAGATGAGATTAACAGTTATAGATAATTTTGATACTATTCACAATTATATAGATATAGATAATATGATTTTACGGAAAGGCTCAATTTCTGCACAAAATGGAGAAAAAGTAATTATCCCTATGAATATGAGAGATGGTTCTTTAATCTGTATTGGAAAAGGTAATCCTGATTGGAATTATTCAGCTCCTCATGGTGCAGGAAGAATACTTAGCAGGAGTAAAGCAAAACAAGTAATTGATTTTAATGATTTTAAGGAAAGTATGAAAGGTATTTATACTACAAGTGTTGCTTTAAGCACTATTGATGAAAGTCCTTTTGTATATAAACCAATGGAAGAAATTATGGATAATATTAAAGATACTGTTGAAGTTATAAAATGTATAAAGCCTTTATATAATTATAAAGCAAAAGATGATAATGAATATTCACAATCAAAAAATATTCAAATTGATAATGTGGATGAAATAGAACGATAATATTATAAAAATAGAGACATACATTGTATAAGTTATGGGAAAATAATTATATAATATATGTCTTTTTATTTTATTTATATATTATTTTCGATATGTTTTTTTATATCTTGATGAATTTTATTATGTCTTTTTTTACATAAAAAATGTATAACCTTTTAGTCTTATATATTTAGTTCTGATTAATGTTAGTATAATTATAATTTATTACACAATTTTTTATATGGGTTTTATTTTAGTTTAAAAATAGATAAAAATACTATATTAAAATAAAAAGATATTTTTATAAATTAAAAGCTCTAATTTTGCATAAATCAAAAATTTTTCATTGTCGTTTAATATTAATAAAACTTATTATTTACTGATATTATTTTTTTGTGTAATAAATATTATTATTAAATTTAATCTTATAAAAATAATAATTATAATAAAAAACAAAAAAACTAATAAAATTTTTAATATTTTGAGTAGAAAATACACTATTACAATAAGAAGCAATAAAACAATAATTATTTATTGAAAGGATAAAGGTAATAGTTATGAGTAAAAGATATAATATAATTAATGATTTTTCAGAAACTTGTAATTTAGTAGTAAAGGATAAATGTATAGATATGTTAAATAAAAAGCCTGTTCTTGAACTTGAATCTTTTTTAAATAAACATAAAGCTTCTGTAATTATAGAAGATGGAAAAATTGTTGATGTAGTTTATGATTAACAAAAAAGAAAAGGTAATCTAAATAAAATTAGACTACCTTTTTTTTATAAATAACAAATAAAATTTATCAAAATAAAAACAAATATAAAAAATAGCTTCTTAGGGATAAACAATAATTATATGAATAATTATTTTATTTATATAAGACCTATCTTTCTTCAATACTTATTATATAATATGTATTAAAAAAAGTCAACACTAAAAATATAAAAAATATAAAAATATCTATGTTTTTTAAAACAATATAAAAAATTTTAAAAAACTTCCTAAAAAAATCGCTTAAATTAAAATGGCCATACACTATTTAGATATAACAAAAAGAAAAGGAGTTATATCTATGAGTAATTTATTTATAAAGTGTATGTTTCATAATAAAAATTATAACATAAAACCATCAAAAAATGAAATAGGTTATATACAAAAAAATATAAAAGAAACAACAATAGCTATAAATGATTTAGCAAATGAATTATGTCATGGAGCAACATTTAAGCCGGGAGTATTAGTTGGAGGAATGACAGCAGATTGTTGGAAAGAACAACAGCTTTTCGGATTAGATTTTGATGATGGGATGACAATAGAAGAAGCATATAATATAGCAAAAGATAATAATGTTATACCTGTTTTTATGTATACCACTTTTAGTCATACAGAAAATCATCATAAATTTAGAATGGTGTTTTGCAATGATTCTATTGTAACAGATATAGAAACAAGAGATAAACTTCAAATTAGTTTAATGAATATATTTAAAAAAACAGATGCAAAATGTAAAAATAGGGATAGATTATTTTTTGGAGGGAAAGGAAAAGAAGTAATTTATCCATCATATGATAGTAGAATTAATGCAGATGAAATTATAAATAAATTTTATCCAAAAGAAATAATTGTAAAAAAATCAACGAAATATAAAAGAAATAAAGAAAAAAAGACAAGTAATATAAAAAAAGATAAAAGAACAGATTTAGTAGTTAATTACATTCCTAATGATAATATTATTCCGTTTAGTAGTTATCCTGTAAAATGTGTAGCAAAAGGTAATTTAAAATGTTTAAGAAAATATTTTAAAGATACAATTTGGATAGAAGGATGTCATAGAGAAAGATTTATATTTATTTATTATAACTGTTTAAAGACATTATATGGAACAGAATCCGCATTTAAAGAATGTATAGAGATAAACAATAACATGGAAGAACCCTTAACACAATATGAGTTAAAATCAGCTATAAAACATATAGATGAGCATATAGAAGATAAAGGATTATATATACATGGAGATGGAGTTTTTGTATTTAAACCTGAAACAATTATAAGTAAAAATTGGTTAGATATTCCTGAAGAAAAAGCAAGAGATTATGGATTTTTTGATAATAAAATAAAAAAAGAAGAAGCAGAAATAAATAAAAATATAAATACATTAAGAGATAAAGAAATAGCAAAATTATATTTATCAGGCGAAGGTTATAAGAATATTGCAAAACATCTTCCTGAAGAATTAAAATGTTCTGCATCTACTGTAAAAAGAACAATAGAAAGATTAGGCATAAAAGATAGAACGATAAAATTTGAAAAAATAAATTTTAATGAGAATCGAAAATATGTTCGGGTGCCGAAATTGACTAAACTAGAAAAAGGGGAATTTTTTAGGGTAAAATCTTCAGAAAATATATTTATTGATAAAGAATGTGAAAAATTATATGAAATTAATCAAAAATATAAAGAGAAAGTAGATAAAGATGAACAAGAAAAAGTAATAGAAGCATTACAAAATAAAGAAAATAATTATATCTTATATGGAAATGCTGGTAGTGGAAAAAGTTATTGCATTAGTACATTTTTATCAAAATTATCAAATCAGGAAAAGAAAAGAACTATAGTATTAACACCAACAGGAATATCATCAACAAATATAAATTATATAAATGCAAAAACAATACATTCATATTTTCATTTAAAAAAAGAAGTTTATAAAAATGATAATTCACCAATAATTTTACATGATTTAAAGAATATTGATAGAATAATCATGGATGAAATAGGAATGGTAAGAAAAGATATTTTTACAGAAATAATTTATATTATTCAAACAATAGAAAGACTTTATAATAAAAAAATACAATTAATTTTAGTTGGAGATTATGGTCAGATTTCTCCTGTAGTAACAAAAGAAGATAAAATAATATTAGATAAATATTATCCAGAAACAATAGGAAAATATTATGCTTTTAATAGTCCATTATGGGATAGTTTAAAATTAAAAACAATGATATTAAGAGATGATAAAAGACACAAAATATCAAATATTACAGAGAAACAGAAAAAATTTATAGATATTTGTGATAGCTTAAAATATGGTTCATTAGAAAGTATTAATTGGTTAAATAATAATGTATCGCATAAAGAAAATGAAGAAGGAATTTATTTATGTGCTACGAATAAAGACGTTGATTATTATAATAAAAAATATATAAGTAAATTTAAAGAAGTAAAAGAATATATTGGAAAAATAAATGGAATTATCCCTACTCCAATACCTTCAAAATTAAATTTAAAATTAGCAGTAGGAATGGAAGTAATGACGTTAATAAATACAAAAAGATATAAAAATGGAAGTATGGGAATAATAACTAAACTTAATAAGAATAGTATAAAGGTAAAATTTCATAAAACAGGAGAAGAACATCTTATTAAGAAATATACTTTTAAATATAATCAGGGTACATATACACAATTTCCAATAGCTGTAGCAAAAGCAATAACAGTAAATAAGTCACAGGGATTAACATTAGAAAAAGCCAATATTGTTCCGGGATTTTTTGAATGCGGACAATTATATACAGCTATAACAAGGGTAAAAGATATAAAAGATATAAGTATACTTGGAAAATTAACAGAAAATGATTTAAAAGTAGATACAGAAGCATTATGCCAAATAGCATAATATAAATATTAAATAAATAATAAAATAATATAAACAAGGAGAAAAGGAAAAATGTAAAAAATATTTTTAATTAGTTTAAGTATGATACTGGGAATAGCATTAGTAGGATGTGGAAAAACAAATTCTGATAATAATATTGTTATTTCAGATGAAGTTTCTTCAGATACCGTATCATCAAATGTAAATGAAATAGACACACAGACTAAGAACTGTATAGAATTAAGTAAAATTGCACTTCCAGACATAGCTACAGAATCAGACTTCATCTCTTACTGGTCCGATGAGGAAAAATCAATGATGAGCATAGATATTGGAGTCCCATATACCAAAGAAACAAAAGGAAAATATAATTATCATCAATATAGGAAAAAAATAGGTGATTCAGGAGAAACATATGCATGGAAAGGCCTCGATACATGTGAATTTAATGATACCGAAGCTGAAGCAGCAACTATTATATTATCAATCAATAAAAAAGAAATTGACTGCACCGCAGAAGAAAACTTTAAATATGCTGTTGAAGCCTATAAAAGCAGTTCTGATTTTGGATGGATTGAAGATACAATAGACGGAAGTAACAGGGATAATTCAGTAAAAATTAATGATGTTTGTGTTGATTCATCAAAGATTACTAATATAAATGGATATGAATGTAATGAGTTTACAGGAACAATAAAATGGACTGGAAATATGGGCTTAGAACATGAAACAAAAGCATTAGGCTATTCATTTCAGCTTAATGGCAAACCAACTCTTGTAATGGGATATATTAATAAATTAACATCTCCTGATTCAGCAGGATATCCATTAGGTTCATATACAGGTGATGATGATTATTCAGTCATAAGAGGCATTGAATACCGGATGATTGAATCCATAAATACACATAAGAAAGAATATAAATAAATGAGGAGCGATTGGTAATGAAAATAGCAAAAAAAATATTATTAACATTATTAAGTACAATGATGTCAGTTTCATTATTTGCCTGTGGCAATACAAACAGTAATGCAGGAAGTAACAGTCTGGGTAAAAGTAATTCAGGTAAAGTCAGCACTAAAGGGGATTACAAAACAGGAAAAGAAATTAATATATCGAAGACAAAATTAAAATATCTGGATGCATTAGTCACAAATACTTTTGCAATGGATGACTCTTCGACATCAGATAGTGTAATGAGTATAGATGCTCCATATTTACTTTCTACATCAACTTCCGGTAAGGTTTATTATAAATATATGGATTTCTGGAGAGTACGAACATCAGATGATTCCTGTGAAGATTCAAATAACACAGAAAATACTAATTATAAAGGCTATATAGTGCTTGCAAAAGACAGTAATTGCCTATATAGAAATGATAAAAACGACATTAAAGAAGTTCATAAACATGCGATTAATGCTTTTAAGCATAGTACAGACATAAGATGCATAGATGCTGATAAGGCTAATAAAGGAATTTGTGATGTGGCTATAGATGATGTTGTTGTAAATAATGACTGCATTACAACTATAAATGGTATTGAAATGTATGCTTATGAAGGATATATCCCAAAAAGAGATTTAACAGCAAATACAGTAGAAAATATAAAAGTTTTTGGATATTCATTTAAAATAAACGATACCTGTGTAACACTTATGGGGTATATACCTGATACAAGCTGGTATACAGAAGAAAGATATTCAGTTGTTAAAGATGTCGTAAATAATATGATTATGACTACGAGATATAATAAAGATGATGCTGTGGCAACCGAAATCAAATTAAATATGAAAAAAGCGGATACAGCAAATATTTCATATGATAGCAGATTTATAACAATGGAAAATATTGGAGCTACAAATGTATATATTGGAACTCCTGCTTATATCAAGAAATTGAATGTTCCAGATACTTATTATACAAATATATCAGGATATAGACTAAATGATGATGGAAATGGATTAATAATAGGAGTATATAATCCATTATCATCAAAGTATACAAAAGCAAAAATAAAATCATATGGTAATCTTGGAAGAGGTTTCTTTGAACTTGGAAAATCATATGTATTTATAAATACAGGCAATGAAAAAAACACAAAAGAAACAGTAATTAGCACTGAGGATATTACAACAGATAATATCACTTATAAGAAAATAATAAGTGATGTGAATGTACCGGTAAAAGAAACTGCAAATGGTACAACGGGCGGCATGTATAAAATGTATACATATGTATTTAGAGTAGACTCATTAGAGTATTATATTCAGGGAGTTGTTACATACAATAAAGATGAAACAAAAATGCAGGAATATATGGCATCTATGGAATCATTATTAAATGATATGATAAACAGTGTTCAGATACAGTAAAAAACTGTCGAAAGGATAGAAAAGGTGATTGAATATATAAGATTAAAAAATCTTGCTATAGGAGATAAATTAGCAAGGACATTATATGATAATAAAGGAATTCCACTTATTAAAGAAGGAACAAATCTTACAGAAAAAATGGTATCTATTATAAAATCGAAAGGATTTAAAGGAATATATATAGAAAGAGCTGGGAATACACAAAGAGAAAATAATCATTTGCAAGAGCCTATTATAGATGATTATACAACAATAAAGGTAATAGAGTTATTATCGAAGATTTTAAATAATAAAAATATATATAAAAATGCATGGGATAATAATTTTACAGAATGCCGAAAACAGTTGGAAGATTATATAGATGAATTTTATAAGGCTTTTAATAATCTAAACATAAGTAACAAGATGATATTAGAAATGGAAGATAATAGAACAAATGAAAATTGGTTAGAATATCATTCATTTAATACAATGCAGATAGCAATGGGAATTGCAATAAGATTAAAATATCCAGAGACAGTAGTAAAAGGAATTGCAATAGGAGCATTAATGCATGATATAGGAAAAAGTAAATATTCTGAATTAATAAATAAAAAGGACCTGACAGAATTAGAAAGAAAACTGCTTAGAGAGCATCCAAGAATTATATTTGATATATTAACACAGCTATCAGGAATATATGCTTCATCATATTGTACTTATGGATGTTGGCAGTCACATGAAGTATTTGATGGTTCGGGTTATCCAATGGGAATCAGTGGACAAAAAGTAACACAGTTTGGGTATATTGTAGGAATAGCAAGTAGATTTGATAATCTAGTTCATATAACACCATTCAATGATAATCCTTTAAATAATAATGATGCAATAGAGATGATTATGGGAAGTAATTTATATCCTATAGAAATTATAAAAGCATTAACAGAAGTAATCGCTTCATATCCTCTAGGAACAAAAGTAAAATTATCTAATGGAGAAGAAGGATTAATACTTAAAAATAATCTTGATTTTACTTTAAGACCATATGTAATGATAGGATTTAATACTATAAATTTAGCAAAAGATGAAAAATATAGAAATGTAACTATATTAAGAAATATAGATTAAAATGTAAAAGGAGAAAAATATGGTAAAATATTTTACATTAGAAGAAAAAAATAAATGGGAAAATGAAAGTCAAGAGCTTTTAGATGAAAAAGGAAATTTGATATATGGCGTTTGTGACCTTACGGATTGTCCTGAAGATGCAACAATACATAGGTGTTTATTTAGTGCTTATGATTATATAGACGCTGTAAAATATGGAATGGAATTAGCAAAAGAAGGATATACTGATATATTTTGTGGAACTGAAGAGGAAATCAATAAGAAAAAAGAAGAAGATGAATTAGATGATATGTTTGTAGAGTTATAAATAGTAAAAAGAACAAATATAAAAAAAGATAGCATAAATAATAAGATTTAAACATTTTATTATTTATGTTATTTTTTTGATTTTTTTTATACTATCTACACTATTTTAATAAAGGTTAATAAAAATAAAGAAAGGAATAGGGATATGTTTGGAACAGTTACAAAAATAACAGAGTATAATACTGGATTGCCATTTTTGGCTATATTAGGAACTATTTTAATTATTATTTCGGTGATTACAATGATATTATCACCTATGATAGTGGATACAGACCTTTGGTTAGTAATAGTCGTAGTTGTAAGTTTAGTATTTACAGGAGTAGGAATTTTTATGATGTCTAAAGGTGTAGATGAAAATAACGCAAAAATAAGACAATATCAAGATGAAATCTCTCAGGCATATCAGGACAGCTACAGAAATATTGAGAAAGCAATTTATGATAATTTTTCTGAAGTTGAAATGTTGTCTGATATATCAGAATCAGGAAGCTTTAAATACAAAGATGATTTTTATAAATACAAAGTTGAAGACAATACTTTATATATCGAATGCTATTCTGGTGATAGCAGTAAAAATAAAGTTATTTCAGGAAAAGATTATTGATTATTGATAACTGATTTTTATTAATGAAATTATAAAAAGGAGAAAAATTATGGGAATAGTAGTATTTTTATGTGTACTTTTTGATGTTGTTGCAGGATTTCTAGCTGTAACAGGAAGTTCTATGTTATATGAGGATTGGATAAAATATAAGGAAAATAAAGAAAATATTGACGAGTCTCAATTTTCAAAATTAAAGTCAAAGATTCTCAAAGAAATAAAAAGTGATTTTATTTTTACCGGAATAAATGTAGTCCTTTTTGTTGCTTTTTTTTCAGGATATTTCTTTCCTACACGATACTACAAAAATACAATTAAGCCAATTATAAAAAATGAATATGGTACTGTATATGAATATGACTACAGCGTTATATTCAATAATGGAAGTTTCTTATATAATAATGAAAAATATAATATAACAGTCATCAAGGATATTGATAATAATAAATATGTTCAAATTACGAAAAAAAATAATGAAGAAAACGATAATAAAGATATATTAAATCTGCCATTAGCAAAGTAAAATAAAACGATATAAAAATTATAAAATATATAACAATATAACAGAAAGATGGATAACATGATAAATAAATATTTAGAGTTATTAAAAAAGGCAATAGAAAGCTTCAATCATTTAGGAAAAGGAAATAGTTGGAATGATTATTTCCAGACAGTAGGCCTTGAATTTTTGGTATTGTTAATTGGAATCGCAACAATAGCCGGAATTATATTAGTCTTATTTGCTCCATATAAAGGTACAACCGGTATTAAAATGCTAATGCAAAAGAGACTGAGAAAATATGATAAAGTAAAGGAATTTCTGAATGAATATAAAAAAGATGTAGCTGACGTAAAAAACAATATATATAAAATAACTTCTGAGTTAATTCCTTCATATATTTCTGAAATCACAAGAATAACGCAGACTACATATATATCATCTGATAAAAGGAAGGAACAGATAAAAGATACAGAAGAAAAATATTTGTATCAATATAATGAAAATATAGCATTCTGTAGAAACCTTTTAGATAAATATAACATGTTCGATAATGATGAAATTAAAGAAGCGTTTAAAATGTTAGAAAATATTAAAGGCTTTGATACTTACACTATAAATAATGTAATTAAAAAATTTACTAATGAATTCAATAAATACAATCCTAATGGAATTAACGAAAAAGAAAATCCTGCATTCACAGTATATATTACATCTGCATTAAAAGACAAGTTTGGAGTTGGATATACCCTAACAGAAATTAATAAAGCGGAAAAAAAGAACAAAATTTATACGAACTGCTTATTAGGAACTTTCTATGTGTTATATGCAATTATGGTAGTTCCATTAATTATGATGTTGTTCTAAATACATTTTGTAGTAAGGGAGATTAAAAATGGAAAAAGAAAGAATATATCCTTATGTAGCAAAGACAGACAATTTGTAACATTATATGATAAGACAGATAAAAAGCAAAATCCTGTAAATATAATGATAAACACAGATGGATAGCAAGAAAAATAAACAGAATATGAAAAAGGAAACAAAGGCATGAATACTAAAAATAAAACAAAAACATTTACCCCGGAAGCTTTATTAATCCTTTTGATTGCTATATTTACGATTGTTTTTATAATACTACCGTTTATGGTTAATATATATAATGGCGAAGGTGCTAAAATAACAGTTAATCAAGAAAAAGTTTTGGCTGAAATCTATCAACAGAACGAAGATAAATTCATTACGTCCAAAGATACTTCGGGTTCATTAACAGGAATATGGTATCATACAAATCTAACACCTTTTGTGACAGTTACCGATTGTTTGATTTTTTATGGTGACACTTGTATAAAATATGTCATACGTGATGGTAAATTAGATAAAGACAAAAAGGAATATAAATATACATATGATGGGGAATTTTTAACTTTGTCTGAAGAAAATAGACGTGATGTGTCTTTTACAGTAGATAAAATAAATTTTTCTGATGATAATACTCTTTATAAATATACTGTAAATGAGGGAGATATAAGTAAATATAAAGAGATATATCGTAAATTTATAGGAAATACAAATAAACATTAATAAGAAAGGATAAATAGTGATATGAGTTTCATAGAATACGATATAAAACCACATAATAAAAAAGAAATAAAAGATTTTTTATTTAACAATTGCACAGATAAGAAACAATGTTTCTTTACAAACGGACAGGCAAAGGAATATGTTGATGATTATTTAAAGCGAATTCCTGAACAAATTTCAGGTGTTCTTTTTAATATTTTTGCTGATAATGGTTGGAGAGTTATTATAACAGACGATAATTTGGGAGAAAAATTTGGATATAATCATGAAATTTATAGCGTAACTGATAAAGAACATAAAACCATATATGTCTATGCATATCCGCTTGCTATAGAATACAGACTTGGACATGAACTTGGTCATCTTGTGGATATATATTTAGGTAACATATCCGAAAGTAATGAGTGGGATAAATGTTTTCATCAGCATAAACAAATTTCAAATATTCTTTATTTCTATTTTACAGTAGGGTATGGAGAAATTTCAAAAGAAGAATATTTTGCAGATAGTTTTCTGTTGTATCTGAATGATGCAGAATTATTACAACAGTGCAATGTAGCTGTCTATAATATGTTTGTTAAATTTTTTAAAAATATTCATGTTTTGATAGAGGCTGTTGAGTCAGAAACTGCTGATTCAAATTACAGGAAAACTTCAATAATATATTAACTTATAAGAATAGGAGAAAAATATTAATGATAGATTATGAGAAACTAAAAATAATAGCTTATGATTTTGATGATACTTTATTTGCTCATTCAAATCATAGAACAGAAACAATAGAAGAAGAAATAGATTATTTAAAAAGATGTTTATTATACAAAAATGATGCTTCAGATGTCTTTTTAAATTGCACAAAGAATATGTATTTGCAGAATTTTATGAATAAGGCATATAGAGATAATATTATTCAAGGATTGATAAGTGGAACAGAAGCATATGTGTGTTCTAAAGCTAAGATAGATTATGTTAATAGCATATATGGTCATTATTTAGAAAATTGGTGTGTATGTTCGCAAGAAAAAAAGACAATAATGCTAGAAGCATTAGCAAAAAGTTATAATTGTAATGCATCAAATATTCTTATAATAGATGATAACCCATTAGTTATAACAATGGCCGCAGATGTAGGTTTTCAATCAGCAACGCCAATAGAGGTTGTTAATTATTGTGAATTAAATAATATATAGAGGAAAATATGTTAGAGATTATAAATGATACTATAAAGCAAAAGTATACTGTACTATATCACGGTACAAGTAAAGAAAGATTAGAAAAGATAAAAGAGTTAGGATATTTAACAGAGAAAAATGTTCTTAATGGTAAGTATAAAACAACAAAACAGACTGTATCACTTACTCCTAATATAGATATTGCTACAAATTATGCCGAAAGGACAAACATTATAAAGAATGAAAATCCTATTATTTTAGTATTCGATATAGATACATTATTTAAGAATAACATCAATATTTATTTTTTAAATGATAATGTATTTTTTACAGATGATATACCTGTAGGTTGTATTTTAAAGACTATTAACCTAAGCAAATAATACTATTTTAGAAAAGGAATAAATTATGTTTGAGATTTTGAAAAGAAAATATAAGGAAGAAGATTGGTTTAAAGGTAAGACATATAAATCTAATATAAAAATAAAATATCCATTTGAGATAAATAAAGATGATATTAATTTGATTATAAAAGGTATTGCATTAGGAGATATTGCAGGAAGTATTTATGAAGGGTTATATACAAAAGACCGAAGTGATTATAATTATATATACAATAATATGTATAAAAATGGAGAATATTTTACTGATGATACAATTATGGCAATAGCTACATATAAAGCATTAAAAAATTCGGATTATGATAAGCAATATCGAAAGTTTTTTAATAAATATCCTAATGTTGGATATGGAGCTGGATTTAAAAATTGGTGTTTAAATGAAAATGCCAAAGCTTATAATAGTTATGGAAATGGAAGTGCTATGAGAGTAGAACCTATAGCTATTTTAGAAAATACAAAAGAAGTAATAAAAGAGGCAATAAAAAGTGCTAGTGTAACACATAACCATCCTGAAGGAGTAAAAGGAGCAGTAATAACAGCAGTATGTGTTCATCTTTTATTAAATGGAGCTAATAAGGAAGATATTTTAAAATATGTTTGTAAGTTTTATACAGAAGAAAATATAATAAACCCTAAGATGACTTTAAAAGAATATAATGAAATAAGAACTAAAATACCTATTGAATATTCAGTTACATGTATGCATACAGTACCATTAGCTATAAGATGTTTTTATGAGAGCAGAAATTTTGAAGACTGTATTGTAAAAGCTATTATGGCTAGTATGGATGCAGATACATGTGCAGCTATAGCAGGATGTATGGCAGCAGTATATTATAAATCTTTTAACGTAAACACAACATATGCTTGGGAAAATAAATATAAAGAAGAAATTAATACTATAATAAATAATTTAGGAGGATAATATATTATGTATCGTTATTTTGTATCATTTTCACATGTGACAAATGGAAATCTTGGGTTTGGGAATACGGATTTGACACTTGATAGAAAGATAACTGGAATAGATATTTTAAAAAAAATAGCAAGGAATATAGAAAGAGATTGCTTTGTTAAGAATGTAGTCATATTAAATTTCCAGCTATTAGAAGATTCAGACAAGTAAAACATTAGAAAAAGTAAGAGGTAAAAGTATTATTATAAATAAAAAAGTGTTTGAATAATTTGGAAATAAATATTGGGTTATCTATTACAGGAATATACTGAAAAGCTAGGTATAATAAATTTCTATAACTTTGTAACATTTATAAAGAACTTAATAAAAAAAGACAGTCAGACAAATATAATCTGGCTGTTTTTTAATATACATCACACTATTATTAATATAAATATAAAAAATATAAAAAAGGGAGGATAAAGATAGTGATGAAAAATAATTTAAGAAAAAATTATCCAAAAGGTTTTGTTAGTATAAAGAAAAGAGTTCCTAATGTAGGAAGAAATGTGGTTATACTTGATAAATATGGGAACTCATATAGATGTATTAAGGTTGACGAAAATATATATGAGGATGTAAATATGATTAGTCATTTTTTATCAGATATTGTAGCTTGGAAGAGGTAAACAATTAATAAAGGAGTAAGCGATTATGATAAATAAAGAAGTGTTTGAGCAATTTGGAAGTGAACAATGGGTTATTGAAGAAAATTTATGCTATTTATTACAGGAATATTCTGAAAAATTAGGTATAGGACATCCCTATAATCTTGTAACATTTGTAAAGAACTTTATGAAAGAAGAAACATATGTAGATACGAAATATGCTGAAATGAGTGCTGTTAATACAGCAAGAAAAAATGTAGTTGCTGATTATGTTGATGGAGAGTATATCGAAATAGATAAATAAAATTCAGGCCAATATAAAAAGAAACAAAAGATATTTTTTACAGCTTATGGTATAATCTATTTATAAAGAAAAGAAAGAAGATTGGTGTTATGAAAACGATAGAGGATTTTTTTAAAGAAAAGATTTTTATAAATGAACAAGATTATGCTTATTTCACCTTAGAAAATAACAAAGTATATATTAATTATAAAGAATTAAAAATAAAATATGATATGATTTATAATTCATTATATTATAAAGAATTATTAATAGGAGCAAAGCAATTAGTAAAGTATTATTTAATACAAAAAATGATAAAGGAAGAAAAAGACCTTGCTATTGATAAAGAAGGCTGATAAAATCACCTGTCTTTTATTTTGTAAGAAAAGATGAAGAATTATATAGGAACAAATGAATAGATTATCGAAAGGAAAGAAAATATTTATTGAATCAAGACAAATTCCAAATGATAAAGCCAATATTATCAGAAAATTATCTTCAAAGCAAAGAATTGAAGCTGCTCAAAAATTAAAAGAACTTAAAATACAGGATAGATTAAAAAGAGAAAGAGAGGAAGATGATTATGGAAGATGATGAAATTATTTTACATGGAAAAATGTGTCCTGAAGAATTGAAACGACCTATTATAAAATCATTTGCAAGAGCATGTCGGGCTGTAAACAATAAATATAAGTTATCAATAGTAGATTTCATTTATGAATATCTTAAATCTGACATAGCAAAGACATATCAGTACGATTATACATTACATTCTCAAGGCGATAGATGTATAGCAGGGAAGATACTTGATACATTGAATAAAGATAATATAAGTTCTATAGATGATGAGACGGTATTAGCTGATGAAGAAGTAGCATACTGGTTAGGCTATCTAATTATGTCGTGGATATATGATGATGATTGCGAACCGGCGGATTTGCTTAAATATGATTGGCAAATGGTTTATTATGGGTTTGATGTATTGCATATGCAAAGTATAAAGAATGCTATAGATTTTGTTAAAGATGAATATAAAAATATACAAAAAAAATAATGGACATAATAAGATAATGGTGATATAATAAATTAATTTAAAATTATCATTAAATTAATAATATATTATAAATTTATTAAAAATATAGTGATTATGAATTTATAATATGAGCATAGGAAACAAATATGGATACAAATATCGGATTAGCGTCTGTTGATAATGTTGAGTATGGTGAAAAAAGCCCGCCACGTAATGATGCAACATTTAAACAAATTAAAAACACAAAAAATAAGTGGAGTATATTTCTTCGCCGTATATGGATATGGGTTATCATTGCTTTTATATCTTATATTTCTTTAATAATAGTATTGTCGTCAAAACTTGAAAAAAGTATTAGTTTTATTGATTTTATTAAAAAAATGTTTGAATTGCCTGACACGCTTAATATAAGTTATTCATTAATGTTATCGGCATTTGTAGAACAGTTAATGCATTATTCCAATAATAAAAAGCAAGGAATTGAGGATTTTTTATTGGGGACCAAAGGGCTTTTAACACTTTTAGGTGGACTTATGTTTATAGCTTATTCAATAAACACTTTTCCCGAAAGTCTTTTGATTTCAAATATTTGCTCCATGAATGTGATTTATACGGTGTTCTCAAGTGTAATAATTATTTTGGGCTTTTGGCCAAATACTATAAATGAAGGAGATTAAACATGTTTATAGCAACAATAAGCATATTGTTAAGCATTATAACATTTATATATGTTTTTGTAGTAGTTTTTTATATTGTTAATGATACAAAGAAAAGCAATTCAAAAAAATTAAAAAATACTATGTATTCTTTAAAATCTTATAATTTATATACAAAAGAAGTTAGAAATAATTCATTTATTATAAGTAACGCTTTATGTGATGGAATCATTAAAAAGAATGTATTATGTAACACAGCTCCAAAAAGAAATGATACAGTAGATTTAAAAAAATTCCAAAATTTTTTTAAGTCTACTTTGTGTCAATCTTTAGAATCTCTTAAAGAGGAAAAATACAATGGATAAAATAGAAGAAATATATGAATCATATAGTGATATAATAAAACTTTTTGGTATAGAAAAAATTCGTGAACGATTTGCATTTCTTAATCAAATATATAACGATTTTATTAATATGAAAGGTCTAAATGATAAAGTAAAAATTAATAGTTTTTCGCTTGCACATGCAATAATGGATTATTTTACGGACCTTAGTAGGTTGAAAAATTTTCATCATATAGTATATACAAATTCTTACAAAACTCTTGCGTATGAAATCAGTTGGCTTTTAAGAAGACGTCCCATTCAAATTTTGGAAGATTATAATGAATCGCTTGTTTATATAAATGAAAAGTTTCTTTTATATTATACATTGAATCAATTAACAAGTAATAAAGACAGTAGAAAATATAGTGATTTAGATGAAAATGAAGTGTCTGCTTTTGAAGGTTTTGTCAAAAGTTATTATTATTATTTAAAATACAGAGAATGCACTCCTCAAATTTTGGAATTGGCATTTTTAAGTTTTCATGCAGGATTGATATTTGACTCAAATTTGTCAAAAAATATATAAGAATTATTTTTATAACAGAAAAAGATAAGCCTGATATAAAACGGTTTTATTTGAAGGATAAAAATGATGTCTTTTGAATAGCGATAATAAACAATGGCACAGGAAATTTAATAAACATAGATATTACAAATATTAACCTTTGCCCTATAAAAATAATAGATAAGAAACAGTTATCAAATTGAAAAAATAAAAGATAATGAAAATATTGAAAGATAAGACAATTAATAAAGACAGGTGAAAACATAATTCATCTGTCTTTTTTATATTTAATTAATATTTAAAAAAATATAATATTATTTTTGACCTTATATACACTATTATAATATAAAAAAAGATGAATAATAATGTAATAAGGAGAAAAGATATGGATTATTTAAAAATAGATAATGCTAAAGATTTAAAAGAAGTAACTAGAAGTATTAAAGCAGAAAAGAATCTTGGAACATTAATATCTGTTTATGAAGATTTCTTAAAGAATTTTTCTTGTAAGCCAGATAGAGATAAATTCCCTTATCCAAAAGTAGGAAGTATTATTGATGAAGAGAAGTCTGTAAAATGGAATAAGGAAGAAATTAATAAACAAAGAAAAGATTTTGAAACAAGAGTAGGAGACTTAAATAAATATAAGAATCTTATATGTATTAATTTTAAGGAGCAAATAAGCAGATTATTAGCAAAAGAAAATCATATCACTATAGAAGAGAGTAAAAAAATATTTAATTTTGCATACAATATGTGTCGTTCTGATGGAATAAGAACAGTTGTTTCAACTTATAAAGACCTTGCACTTATGTATAATGAATTGCTTGATATTCACGATAATAAAAAGAAACCAGTAATACATACATCTAAAATAGAAGCTGATGATATTGATAAAGTTGTAGAGGAACTAAAAGAAAATTCAAGTAATTTCCAAAAATCATATAAAAGAGATAATAATATGAAGTTTCATAAAACATATAAAGCAATTCAATTAAATAAAGCAATAGAGATAGTAAAAACAGTTAATAAAGATAGAGATTATATTTCTGAAAATGCTAAAGAAGAATATGAACGATAAAAATTTAGTAGGCAATAAAAATATATTGGCTTTTATTGTAAAAATGAATTATACTTAACTGTAATAAAGAGGTAGCAGTAAGAATGTTTATATAGGAGAAGAGATTAATGATAAATGATTTAAAATATTTATTTGAGGAACAAGAAGTATATGATTTAGCAGAACATATATTAAAAAGTAATAAAAGACGGTTAATAACCGATATTGCTATTTCAAAAATACCATATGTATCTTATCCTGATTGTTCAGCAAATCAAAGTTTAATAATACACGAATTAGCTGAATACTTATTAAAGACAGCAAAAAATAATAATGATAGTAATGAACTGTCAATAACTTTAGATTTAAGTGAAAAGCATAATATTGAAGATGGTATATTATCTATTTTACAAAAAACAGGAATATGTTATGGAACTAAATATGATACTGATATTTTTGCAGACCCTTTATCTATGCATTTGATAAGAGCAGCTAAAGGAATAACTGTAATTAATATGCACAACCATCCAAGCTGTTCTTCATTTTCTACAACAGATTTATCATTTTTTTTAAGAGAAAGTACCATAAAAATGATGGTTGTTGTTGGAAATAGTGGAGAGTTGTATTATCTATCTAAAGATAAAAATTATAATCACGATAAGGCAAGAAAATATCTAACAGATGCCGCATATATAATAAAACCAGATATTTTAGAATATCAAAATGTATCTATGTTAGAATTAAGACAAATTGCTGATTTATTTTTAAAAAATTGTTATAAATTTGGTATTAATTATGAACACGTTTTAGGGTCAAACAAAGAATTACAAAATATAAAAGAAAACATTAATATTTCTGATATTGAAAGTGAGGAAGAAGAATATGATAGATGAAACAAAACGAATTGTTAAAAAACTTCCAAAAGACTTACAAGAAGAATTCAATAAAGATTATGCCATAAATCCTAAATACTCACATAAATGGGAGAATTGGGCTTTAGATGTAATTGAAAGGCTTAATACAGCAAGAGATAATGGTTTTATCACTCCAGAAGAACGTAATATTGTATTTAATGATATTTTTGATGGATATATTGTAAGTAAGATAGGAAGTAATCCTCAAATAAATCAAAAGAAATTTTGGGAAATGATGTTTTATGATGGTGAAGATTAAATTAATTCAGAACTATGAATGAGGAATGCAGGATTAATAGTTTAAATTTTATAATATAAAAATAAAGGAAAGAGTATTTATAAAAAAATGCTCTTTTTTTTATGCTTGATACACTATTATATTGTAAATAAAAATAAAGGAGTAAAAAATATGGAGAATAGTAAAGCGGCAAGAATTTTAAGAGAATTTGCAATAAATGATATAAAAAACTTAGATAAGTGTGTCCGTGAGTTTACTGGAGATATTTTAGATACAGATAAAAGAATAAAAGCATTAAATAGAGCTGCTGATTTTCTTAATTGGACTGATATTTCTACTAATAAGTTAAATAAGACATTAAATTATCTTAGAGTTATTAAAGAAGATTATAAATCTTTTAAAGATGAGTTTTTTGTTCAGACAAAGCATACAAAGAAAGCTTTAAATACAGCTATGGATAAAATTTCTGAAAAACTTAAAGACAGAGATTTTGAAGATTTGGAGAAAGCATGTTTTCCTATGTGGTATATAAATAAAAAATAAAGGAAGGAAAGTTATATAATGATAGGATTATATTTTGGAACTGTAATTACTAATGATATTCCAATAAGAGTTTTGGGAATAATATTGACCGCAAGTGGGGTAATAGGACTTTTAGGGTTATTAACCTTAATTTTATATATTAAATCAGTTAATAATAAAGAACCTAGTGATTTTATGATGATATGTCAGTTGATTTCCTTATCAGCAATAACTATCTTTTTAATAACTTCGATAATTTATTTATGTATACTTATTACCATAGGACCAATACACACTAAGGAGAATATATCAAAAGCTTTAAATGATAAATATGAAGATATAGAAAATTATGAAATTGCAGATGATTATACAGGAATTTTTACTAATCAAGGTATAGCTTATGAGTTTTATGTAAAGGATAATATATTGTATGTGAAAGATATTTTAAAAGGGGATAATAATATAACATCAATAGATGGAAAAGATTATTAAGTAGGAGTATCTTATATGCAAACTATAAAAGAATATAAAATCATAAATGATAATGATAGAAAAGTAACTATTATATTTGATGAAGAAAAAGACAAAGAACGTATATTGGCTCATAAAAGAGTATATGAGTATAATAATAAAAAATATGAAAGAATAGGTGGGTTGATTGCATTATGTAGTATATTACCAACTATTATTATTTTTTTATCAATTTTTCTTATATATTGTTTATCAAAGTGTTTTGATATAAAGATAATTGTGGGATTATGTGGATTAGGGTTGGGAGTTGTTCTAATATTACTTCTAAGTTTAAAATATATAGACAAACTTGAATCATATTCAGGAAGTGTATTTCAAATGGAAGCTTGTGATGAAAAAATAAAAGAAATTAATAATTTAAGTATGGCTTGTAATGATAAATGCAAAGTCGGAATTAAGAATATATTCTATCATAATTTTCTTTATTTTTTCTTAGATGGAGTAGAAAAATTTTCTTTTTGTTTAGATAATGAAATACCTGATGGAGATTTTTATGTAGTATTAAGAAGATATAGTAAGGAAGAAGATTGCTGTATGCACCATACAGGTGATTTTAAATGGGTAGCTGTTACTTCTTTAGGTATTGATGATAATTGTGATATTAAAGATGTAAGGATGCAGACAAATAAAGATACTGACAATATATTTGAAGAAAGTGTATTTTATAAAATTAAGAAAAAAATAGTGTCTTTTTAGGATTCAGAGCTGATGTATATAGTATATACACCAGCTTTTTTCATTTTCACAAAAGAAATCTAACTTTTTTTACTCTCTATTACACTATTATAGTATAAACGAAAAATCAAAAGAAAGAAGGACTAAATATGAGATTAAAGAAATATATAAGTTTATTTTTATTAATTGCTGTTGTTTTTATTTATGGATTTATGGGCTATACAGATAATACAAATACTATAGATACAACATCGAATATTGGAGTAGTATATGGATATTTTTAAATGAAAATTTGAAATATCTTTTTAGTATAATTTCAGTATAAGAAAGGCAGAATATATGAATAATGAATTAAAAGAACTTATTAAGAATTCAGAAAGATATAAAGATTTTTGTTTATTAGATAAACCTATTCCATTTAAAGAAATGTTTAGCAATAAAGATTTTGATGTTGTTCAATTACATTCTACACTAATTATGACATATAAAGATAATAGTAAATATATTGGTGGTTTTTGTGGAGTTTTTAAATGGGAAAATAGAAAAATAATATCATTAGATGGAGATTCGTATTGCGATTATTTTAAAGTTTTGGGATATAGTGAATTTAAAAATGAAAAAGAAGGGATTTCTTCAGGAATTGATATATTGGTAGGAAACGATTGGTAAAAAATAAGCAATAATAAAATTTTCGATAGTGTTATATAAGAAATTATAAAAAGGGAGTAGATGAATATGAATGAATATGCTTCTAATCACGTTTTTGGTTTTAATCCAAAGGATGAATATGATAATTTACCAGAGTTTTTAGCTATGGAACTTAGAAGAAGAGACAAAGATAAATATAATAATGATTCTGCAAAAATACATAAGAAAGATAAAAAATGCAAATGGGACAAGAAGAATAACAATGAATATGTAAGTGAAAGACACTTTAATGTTATGCTGTTTTTCAAACGCTGAAGTATATGATTCAAGAATATTAGATTGGCAGGTATGCCCTTATTGTAAAAGAAAAATAAAAATAAAGGAAGGAAAATAATATGTATTTTGGGAATGTAGAAATAGATATTGGAAATAAAAGTGACATAGTGGACTGGATAACCGTGATTTTGATTATTATTATAGGTGTAACAGTAATGGTATCATTATGTGAAAGTAGGCTTTGGGTTTTAATAACTATAGAAGTTCTTGGGCTTGTCTTTTTAGGGTTTGCTTCAAATTATGTTCATAACGCTGAAGATAGTAAAAGATTAGAAAATAGCAATAAAAACATTTATACTGCGATAACAGATTATTATAAAGATGCAAAAGAAATAAATATCAGAGACAATTCCTATGGTGAATTTCTATCTAAAGGTAAAACATATAGATTTTTTATTAAAGATAACAACTTACATATAAAAGATATAGATGAAGATTTAGAACATATTGTAAATGGAAAATATTATTAAAAAAGAAAGGAAAGTATTATGTTAAAAATTAGTATATTTTGTTTTATTGTAGCTGCAATATTTTTTATTTTTGGTATATGTACTGAAGTAGTGTTAATTAATGAAGCTGTAGGTATTATGTCAATTATTGTTCCATTAATATTAGGGGTAATAAGTACATTTTTTATAGGTTTAGGATGTTATAACTACGATAAATACGATATTAATAACATAAAAAATACCATTAATATTTCTTATCCAAACGCTGAAATAATCAGTAATATCAATAATAACCATAATGAAGGTTATTTTGTTTATGATGGAAAAACATATCATTTTGAACGTGATAATGGAGTTTTACAGGTAAATGAAGTTGGTAGTATGAAAGCAATAACTATAACGAAATAAAAAGAAGCTTGTGTTGTTTTATTTATAAAGAATTATAAAAGTGAAGAAGATACGTCATATAGTTGCTTTATGGGCTTTGTTTTAATGATAGGATTAAAAGAAAAGGAGTAAAAATGACAGAAGAAGAATATACAACAATATTAAAAGATAAAGAATTAAGTTATGATACAGATTTATATAATAATACAGAATTATATAATTTTTTTATAAATTGTATTCCTGTTGAAGATATAAAAAATGAATTAGAAAGTAATAAAAAGATTTTAGATTTAATTAAGACAAAAAGGAAAATATCAAGAATATATAATGATAAATATATATATATGCTGATTTTTCTTATTTTAAAAACCCCATTACATGTTTATGAGTTATGGGAAGATGAAAAAGATATAATTATTGAAATCTATACTGATTTAAATATAAGAATACTGTAATAAAGAAAAGGAGAAAAAAATGGATTTATATTTAAACAAAGAAGTTATAAAAAAAATATTATTAAAAAATGAAATAACTCAAAAAGATTTTGCACAAATGATAGAAGTAGATAACTCACAATTTTCAAAAATATTATTAAATAAAAAACCTGTAAAAGAAGAAATTATTAATAAAATATGTGATTTATTAGATGTAACAAAAGAAGAGATATGTCATAAAAATGATATACAGTCAGATAATGATATAAATTTAAAAAAAGTCTATGATATAGAAAAGAATTTTAAATGGAATGATATATATTATAAGAGATTATTAATGGAAAATGGATTAACTCAAAAAAAATTATGCGAAAAAATAGGCAGAGATACAAGTAATTTTTCAAGATATAGTAAAGGTCTAATGATTCCAAGAATGGAAACGGTTTTAAAAATATATAATGAATTAGAAAACTGTTCAACAAAGAAATTAATAGGAATAAGTGAAGATGAATTAAATAAAGCAATAGGTAAAAATATATTTGAAAATAAGACCAATACTGTAAATTCAACATTAAAAGATAATAATAATAAAGGTGGTAATATTTTATCTAATTATAAAGAATTTACAGGACAGAATGTAATAGAGAATATAGGAATTATTAATGAAAACATATTAGCATTAGCATCATCATTAGATAAGGCTATAGAAGAATATAAAGAAGATATATATAAAATAAGAAAAGTAAATGAAAGTCTTATAGAAAGAATAAATGAATTAGAAAGTAAGATATCGAAGTCAGAGAAGAAAGAAAACAAAATAAAAGAGAATATTCCTGTAGCAACTATATGGAATAATACATGTAGTGAAAAAGAAATGAAAAATATAACAGAAACAACTGTTGAACAAGATACAGAAGAAAGTTACAAGAAAAAAATATATAAATTAATTAATTACATATCAAAAAAGAGTAATTTAACTATTAATCAAGTGATGCATAATAATTATACTCAATTTTATAAGATATATGGGTTTAATTTAAATTTATTAAAAGCAGAAAGTAAAGCTGCAAATAATTTAGAGGCAATATATACAAATGAATTATGTCGAGAAATCTTTTTCAATATGGTTTCCGATAATGCTTTAAAAATAAATTAAAAAAAGTTTATATTTTTTACGATTTTTTTTATAAAAGATACACTATTATAATAAGAAGCATAGAAATCTATGTTTCTAAGAAATGTGCTAAAGAATATGAGAGCAGATAAGTAAATGTTCCTTTTTTTAAATTTCTATTATTAATAACTTATCTGCTTTCATTAAGCCGTATTGACAGAGTGGTAATGTGCTGGTTTGCTAAACCAAGACTATCTTAACGGATACAAAGGTTCGATACCTTTATACGGCGTTAGTGTTAAATATTTATGTTATAAAAAATAATGATAAAAAAAAATAAAATAACACTATTTTATTATGTTAATGCCGCATTGGTATAATGGTAATTACAACTGACCTCCAATCAGTAGATGACGGTTCGATTCCGTTATGTGGCTTTACTATTTTATATCAAAAAAGAAAAAAATAAATTAAGATAGGTATTTTTAGTTCAAAAATTTTTGATATAAAATAGAAAAAAATTAAAAAAAAATCAATTTTTTTTAACAGAGTTACACTATTTAAATATAAAGAGAATCTGATTAGTTTATAAGGTAAAACATTAATACTTAAAAATATGCTAAATCATACAATTCAAAAAAAGACCAATAAAAATAAAAGTATTAAAAAATATAAGTTCGATGCTTATAATCAGATATAAGAAAATGAATTTTCTTAAAATAAAGTTCTCCAATTGAATTTATTAATGATGTGTGGATGTTTTTATTTAGTTTAAAGGTAAAACACTTACAGTCAAATGTAAGAGATTATAGGTTCGATTCCTATAAATAAAAATCGGTATTATTGTAAAGAGAATTCTTTGCAATAGTGCTGAATAAAAAATAATAAATATCCTAGTGAAGATAGGTGTCAACTTGCTAGGATGCCTTTAAATAAGTCTATTATAATAAGGATACTTAATATAGTAGGGCTGTTTATTAATAGTAATGTTAATAAAGGAGATACAAGAAGTATCAACAAATAGAGGCAGTGTATCTAATAATCGACAGTAAAGCTGTAACAGAGTGGAGAGAACAATAGACGGTGTGAGAAACACAAGAACCCTGAAGACTAATATTGTGGTGATATTAGAAACTAAGGGAATACCAAATAATTTCTTATGCCTTGAAGTATTAGAAATAATACTATAACACTCAAAAACGAATAAGTAGCCCAATGGCAAGTAAGTTTTAATAGACAAATCATTAAAAGGAAAAAAATAATATATTCTTTATTATGGTTTTAAATATGTGATTTTCTGAATGATGGGTGAACATTGCAGGTAGAGAATCCTGTCGTAGTTTTGGTTTTTGTGAATACGAAAACTATGGTAAGAAGCCTAAGAGTCGCTATCTTAGGTTCAGACTTATCATCTACGTAGCTTAATAACTACAGATTATTATGAATAAGACGAAGGTCTATTTATTGTTTTTTAAATTAATAATGCTATGTTGGCTCAAATGGTACAGCAGTAGACTTGAAATCTACCATTCCGAAAGGATATCTGAGTTCAAATCTCAGGCATAGCGTTAAGATTGCTTGGTTTATATATAAAAAGTGAATTAATTGTTATTTTTAAAATTTCAATTAATTCGTAACCAATAAAAAAAGAAATAAATAGTAATAATAATTTAAAATATAAATTCAAGCAATCTTTATTAATTATTATAAAATTTTTAAAGAAACTATAAATAAATGAAAATAAATAAAATTTATAAAAAAAATAATAAAAAAAGTAGATTTTTTTAGTAAAGTATACACTATTAAAATATAAGAAAAAACAATAAGCACCTATGGTGGAATAGGCATACACGAAGGACTTAAAATCCTTTCTCAGTTCGAGATACGAGTTCGACTCTCGTTAGGTGCATTTAATGTTCGTATGGTGGAAAAGGAATACACGATTGTCTTAGGAACAATTGCTATATATATAGCATGAGAGTTCGATTCTCTCTACGAACACTCACGTATGATGGAAATGGCATACATAGTTATCTCAAAAATAACTTTTTATGAGTTCGAGTCTCATTACGTGAATTTATTGAATATAATTCTTCTTTATGCGATTACAATATATTCAAGATATTTGCCGATATAGCACAATGGTAATGCGACTGCCTTGTAAGCAGTAGATTGTTGGTTCAAGTCCGACTATCGGCTTTCACTAAATGAAGTTCAAAGTACAAGAATGGGTTTAGTGTTATGAGTTTATCAGCTCATAACTATGCTGTTGAAGATACAGTCGAGGTTAAAAAGCGTTAGTGACTATGATTGTTGCAAGTCGTAATAGCTTGCGTGAAACGAGATAGAGACATGACTGCGAATGGATGTGGCGAATTGCCTTAATCGTAGAATGACAAGACACTATTAGTGTAAAACATCTAGGATTGCAACCTCAGTGATGAGAAATAGCTGTTGATTTATATTGGTGTCATAGCCAGCTAAATATAGGCGAATGGTAAGATGGCAATATATCCTAGTTTATTTTGCTTGTATAGCTCAATAGGTAGAGCACTAGACTTTTAATCTAGGTGTTCCGGGTTCAAGCCCCGGTACAGGCATTAAGATGATAATAATATCATCTATAATAAAAAATAAGAAACAAGAGGAAAAATAAAATGGGAATTACATGTAGACCAATAGGCACATTAAAAAAGATGATGAAGCAGGTAGATAATGAACAGATTAAGGAAAAAGAAGCTTCAAAAGAAAACAATAAGAAGAAAAAAGAAGCAAGTTAATTTTTCCTGAATTAATAATCTCACATAGCTCAGTCGGTAGAGCGTCTGACTGTTAATCAGAATGTCGTAGGTTCGAGTCCTACTGTGAGAGCTTTAATTCAGTTTGGAATTAAGAGTACGGAGAACTGAATTAAAAATTATGTTGATTTTAATTTGTATTTTTTTTAAAAAAGCGATTCGATGATTTTAATAAGATTTTAATAAGTTTGAGCATATATAGTCCATAACCTTTCTTTTGAATTTAATTTAAAGAAAGAATTAAATCTATTCTTATATTTAATATGACAGATATTTTTTAATTTAATGACATTGCATATTAGTAAGATATAATTTTCTTTTATACACAAATAAAATATGGACAAAGAAATTAATAAATAATTCCATAAATCCGTACTTAATAATATAAAAACTGAATAGTCCTATCATTGAACTATTCAGTGTTATATCGGAATATAGTTCAATTTGGGAGAATGCTTGATTTGGGTTCAAGAGGTTGCACGTTCAAATCGTGTTATTCCGATTCGCAGGTTAGCTCCTGTTGTTTTCAATTACAAAAACGACATTAACTAATAAATAATATTAGTATATAGACAGGTATGCAAAAGGTTGAAGCAAGCGGTCTGTAAAACCGTGACGTAAGATACATTGTGAGTTCAAATCTCACCCTGTCTACTAGCGGATGAGTGAAACGGAATATCACACAAGTCTCATAAACTTGTAATAACAGGTTCGACTCCTGTATCCGCAATTTATATAAATATATAAATTTATATAAAAAAGAAAAATCAATTAATAGATTTAAAAAATCTCAGCTTGTTTTGTTTTCAATTTATATAAATATAAATTGATGTAGTAGTCTGTATAATAGATGAAAAGCTGAAAGATGAGGATTTAATTAATAGCAAATTATGAATTTATTATTATTAATTTTGTAAGATATTTCAATTTTATCACTCATCAGAATTTATGTAATGATATATAATTTAAAACAATTGAATAATTAATAATATATGTAATTTGAGGTTTTATTCATATATAAAATTACATAGGTATAAAACTCTGCAATCTCAATTTTTTTCATTGTATTAGTTTTGTTTATATATAAAATTACATAGATATAAAACTCATAGCACTTGCCGTTATCTTTTTAAAAGGTTTTATTTATATATAAAATTACATATACACAAAATAGGCATATTATAACATATGAAAAATTTATGTTTTAATTTATATAAAAATGAGTAAATATGAAATAGGATGGAGCGTGCTATAATTATCGAAGTCGTTTATGTTTTTAGAGCAGATGTAATTAAAGATATAGATAATTAAAAAATATTATTTTACAATAGATAAAAAAATAAAAAAAAATATAAAAATAATTATAGTTTTTTACAATTTTTTTTAATACATATACACTATTATAATAAAGAAATAAAAAAGGATATAAAAAATGATACATACAGCAAAAATTTGATTTTAAAATAAAGGTACTGACTAATGAGTGAATTGATAATTAGTAAAAATATTTATAAAAACTTGACCGGTTATTATAAATAAAACATTATTTGTATCATGGAATAATAAAAGAAAAAATAAATGTCCTTTTTCTGAAAAATAACTTTTTTGATTATAACTTAATATAACTTATATAGAAATATTTAAATTATAGTCAAAAAAGAAACTAAGGTTCTCTAGCTCAGTTGGTTAGAGCATCCGGCTCATAACCGGACGGTCCTGAGTTCGAGTCTCAGGAGAACCATTATACAGGGCATTAGCCAAGCGGTAAAGGCACAGGATTTTGATTCCTGTATCGTTGGTTCAAATCCAACATGCTCTGCTGGCTGTTAATTTATAGCCAAAAATCATATGAAAGTCATATGTACCTCCTTTCGTTAAAGTTTTGCAAGTTTCTTTAAAAAACTTGCGTATTTTCATATAAAGATAAAAATATATAGGAGATAAATTATGGAAAATTATAAAAATTTTATTGATAATGAAAACGAACTAGATAATGAATTTGATAAAGTTTTAGATGATTTTTTTAATAAAAATAAAGATACCTTAGATAAATTAGCTGATAGTTTTTTAGAAACTGTTGTTTCTTTATTTTTAGAAGATAATAACAAGAATGAAAAAGCAGCAGAAAAAATTAAACCTGAAGAAAAAAATAATGAGATTTCTTATATAGAATATTTAAATGATACTATATCTATAGTATATAAAGATAATACAAAATTAAAAATGAAAGTATGTGAAAACGATACAGTTGATTATATTACAGCATTATTGATTTCTTATCATGAATTAGGAGAAAAGGAATTTAATAAAGTATTTAATAATAATTTTACATATAAATATAATGTAAAACATGTAACAGATAAGATTACTTATATTAGTAAAACAAACTTTATAAAACAGGATGAAAATAATGAAAAAACATTTTCTTTAGAAGATTATTTAGAAGATTATTTAGAAGATTATTTGAATTTTTTAGCAAATATAAAAATTCCTGAAGATTAATAAATGATAACTTAAAAAAAATAAAGATACATATAGCTCTTATACTGAAGGGCTATGTGTATCTTTTTATAGATAAAAATATATATCATATATGAATGAGGAAAAGAATGGATAAAAAAGATAAAGAAGATACTAAGAATAGAAGAAAATATATTGTCTGTTTGGTTTTATTAATAATTTTTCTTATAGGATTATGTAGTTTTTTTATCATAAAAATTATAAAATATAAAACTCCAATAGATAATAATACAAAAATAACAGATTTTTTAATTGAAGATGATAATATATGGGATGGAAAAATGAATTATGATAATATACAGGATAATGAAGAGAAAAAAATATCAATACCGGGATATAAAAAAATAATAGTTGATAATAATAATCCAAATATAAAACTTGTTAATCCATCTGATAATGATGTTTATTTCATATATACAATAACAAATATTGAAACAGAAGAAGTTATATATAAAACAAATGCAATAAAACCGGGAAATATGATAGAGCTAAATATAAAAAATATATTAGATGCAGGAGAATACTCATTGTCATTTCAAATAGATACATATGATTATGAAACTCAAGCTGCATGTAATGGAGCAGTACAAAAAGTAAGTTTATATATAAAATAATTTGCTGTAAAAAGCGTTAAAAATAGATAAATAAATACTATATATATAATAAGAAAAATAAAGAGGGCTATAAGTAATATGAAGAAGAATGGAATAAAAATAAAATTTAATAAACATAATAAATATGGAAATGAACCATGTTGTTGTGAAAAAGGATATTTAACTAAATTTGGGTCATCAACATTATTTTGTTTTATATGTAATTTATTTTGTTTAAGAAAATTATTAAAGACAGAAAGTTTCTGTAAAAAGTATGGGTGGAATAAAACTTGTAGAACTTGTCAACAAAAAGGAAATTATAAATTATTTGAATAGTCTTAAAAATATAATATATAGTATACACAGAAAGAAGAAAAAATGAAAAAAATATTAAGTAGAATTGGAAGTATAGGATTAAGTACATTATTATTTGTAACTTCATGTACGCCTGTATTAGCCTCTGATATTAAAGAGATAACAGAAACATCAAATCAATCTGTAAATGTTGATTATAGTCAATCAAGTTCATTTACTGTCTCTATTCCTAAGAGTATAACAATAACAGATAATAAAACAGCAGAATATGATATATCTGTATCTGGAGATATATATGGAGATTCTGTAGTATCTGTTGACCCATCTAATACAATAGTGATGAAAGATTCTCATGGAAAAGAGAATACATCTGCTAAAGTAACACAAGAAAAAACAATATTTACATCTTCAGAAATTGAAAATAGTAAATCAGTAAAAGGTTCAATTTCAGATGATAATTTATCAGCCGGTGTATGGAGTGGTTCATTAAAATTTGACATTAATTTATTAGAACCGGGTCTTTACCAAGAAGAAAATGAAACAAAAACACTTGTAAAAACATGGGATGAATTAATTTCTGATAATTTAATAACTATTAATCCAGACACAATGGAAATAACAGGAAATAATTTAAGTGGATATACAGATTGTACTTTAATAATTGCAGGAGGAATTAAAGGATTTGAAACAAAACAAGAAAAACTTCCTAATTCCTATATTCCTACAAATATAGGGTGTTTTAGAAATTGTACTGCATTAAAAGAAGTTATAATTCCTGAAGGAGTGACAAGTATTAATAAAAATACATTTGAAGGATGTTCTTCATTAGTAAATGTTTATTTACCACAATCTCTTATAACTATAGATAGCAATGCGTTTTTTAGAACGGGAATAGAAAATATAAATATTCCTGAAAATGTTGAAAATATTAATATGCAATGTTTTAGTAATTGTCAATCATTAAAGAGCGTAAATATTGAAAATCCTGATACAATAATAAATGACAGAGCTTTTAATTATTGTATTAATTTAGTTGATATAAATTTACCTCAAAATTTAACAATAATAAATAACAATGTATTTTCGTATTGTGAATCATTAGAAAATATTATAATTCCTTCATCTGTTACAGAAATAGGGAGCTATGCTTTTTCAGATTGTACTAAATTAGATATAACTATTCCAGATACAGTTACATCAATTGATGCAACCTCATTTAACGATGTGAAACATATCACATATAATGGAACAGCTACAGGAAGTCCGTGGGGAGCTAAATCAGTAAATTAATTTTATAAAATATAAAATAGAGCATTTTCTTAAAATAATTTAAGGAATGCTCTGATTTTTTGCATAGTTATTACACTATTATATTAAGAAACAGAGTTTCTAAAAAACTTTGTTTCTCGGAAACGAATATTAAAAAAAATAAGAAAGAGAAAATAAGTAAAAATGATAATAGAAAAGATATTAATGATAGAAATAATTCCTTTTTTAATTTTATTTGTTATTGGAATTTTATGTTTAATAAGAGAAGAGTTAAAAAATAAATAAATATTTATATATTATAAAATAAAAAAGGAGGAAAAAATGGATACTATACTTACTGTAATTCCACTTATATTAGCAGCTATTACTTTACTTGGATTAACATTTATATTTTTCTGTTTATTTAAAATAAATATTATCGTGTCATTATTAATATCATATGTTATTCATGTAATAATATTATTGATTATTGTATTTTTTATAGATTTTTATGATTATATAAAATGGAAAAAGAAAAAATAATATTTTTTAATTATTTTTAGGAGAATTATTTATGAATTGTGAAGTTTTTTTAGCATATTTTATAGCCAGCATTACGATTGTTCTTTTCGTATTTGTTTTTTCCTTTGGTTTCGTAAAAAGCAAATGCTGTGATGCAGTTATTTTGATACTTTTATTTGCGGTAATAGTAAGTTTATTGGTTTTAGGAAAAATAACCAAAGCAGTTCCGGAAATAACAGTGGAAAATGTAACGGAATTAAAAAGTACAACTCTTTTAAATAGGCAAAATCATTTAACTTATATAAATGAAAATAATGAAGAAGTAACGGTATATATAGATGAAATAAAATATGATTCAGAGAAAACATATATAGAAAAACAGAATAAAAAATGGGGTTTTTTATATAAAACTGATTATATTTTACATATAAAAGAATGATAAAAATTAATAAAAAAAGGAGAAAATGATAATGAAAAATTTTATGAAAAAAAATATAACTTTTATATCAGTGGGTTTAACAATAATTGCAGAAGTTGTTGTATTTTTAATTTTACTTTCTTTACATCTTTTGAATATGAATAAACCTATGGAATTTATAATAATGTTTTTGATTTTATTCCTAGTAGGAGGAGTTACTTTGAATGAATCAATGAGGCTAATTGAAAAAATCAAGTAAGGAGATAAAGTATAAAAAGTTAAAAAAATATGTATTTTGGTATCTATAATGCTTATTATTTCTTTTACAGGGTGTGATTATTATTATAATAGTGCTTGAGAAATAACTTGAGCACTATTTTTTATATTTTAATAAAAATTTGTAAAAAAAACTATTGACATATTTAAAAAGTAGTATTATACTACTTTTATAGATAAGTAGTAAATAACTACTTTTATAAAAAGAGGTGAACAATGTGAGGAATATGAGCGAAATAAGAAATGGAGAGGGATTAACAGAGGAAGAATTTTTAAAGCAATATAAACCTTCAGATTATGAAAGACCAAGTGTTACGGTTGATATGATGATTTTATGTATGAGTAGATATCTTGATAATTTAAAGGTTTTATTGATTCAGAGAAAAAATCATCCATATATCAACTGCTGGGCTTTGGCAGGAGGATTTGTAGGAATACACGAATCAACTTATGATGCGGCTTGCAGGGAATTAAAAGAAGAAACAGGATTAGTAACAAATACATATCTGGAGCAGTTGTATACAATGAGTAATCCAGACAGAGACCCAAGAATGCGTGTTATAGATGTAGCATATATAACATTGATGAGAGAACAGCCAGTATTGGCAGGAGATGATGCGAAAAAAGCATTATGGTTTGATGTGAGTTTACATGATGATATTTTGGAACTTAAAAATGAAGATGAAAATATTAATATAAAATATCGTCTGCATAAAAAAATATTTAAAAATGGCGTAGTTGAAACAATTGGATATACACAGGAAAGCATAACAGATGAAAAGCTGGCATTCGACCATAATGAAATAATATTAGAAGGATTATTAAGATTAAAAAATAAAATTGTATATAGTGATATTGCTTTTAATCTATTACCTGATGAATTTACACTCCCTGATATTAAAAAGGTGTATGAAGTTATTCTGGGAAAAGAATTGTATAAATCTAATTTTAATGCAGATATAAAAAATAAGCTTATATCAATGGATTATAAAATTACATCCATTATAAAAGGCGGTAAAAAAGCCACAGCTTATAAATATAAAGGAAGGTAATTTTTATGAGTTTAGGAGTCATTTTGTCAAGATGCCAGCCTTTACATAAAGGACATATTGAAATAATTAATAAAGCCTTGCAGGAAAATAATAAAGTTCTTTTTATTGTTGGAAGTGCTGATAAAGAAAAAACAAAAAGAAATCCTTTTCCTATAGATTATAGATATAATATGTATAAAGCTGCATTAAAATTTATTTATGATAAAGACAGATTAACATATATGAATTTATCTGATTTAAGTTCAGATAACGCTATACCTAAACAGGATAATATATCGGGAATTATAGATAATGCGTCTTATGTAAATAAAGAATGGGGAATGTATTTATATTACAATATAGTTTCTAAAACTGGAGAAAAGGAATTTACTTTCTATTATAATGATGATATATCGCTTATAAGGGAATGGTTTCCGGAATTTTTACAGAATAGGATAACTGTTAAATCAATACAAAGATTAGATAATATATCAAGCAGTGCTATAAGACAGGCAATGATTGATGGAAATATAAAATATATAGAAAAATGTATACCATATTGGAGAGGCATTAAGTTAAATGATATGATGGATAGATATAAAAAGATTGTAGATATGGAGGAAAATATGTTATGAAAATTTTAGTTGTTATAGATATGCAGAATGATTTTACATCAGGAGTATTAGGAAACAAAGAATGTGAAGAAGTTGTTCCAAAGATTGTAGATATTATAAATAAAGAAGATTATGATGAGATTTATCTTACAAGAGATACACATACTGATAATTACCTTAAAACGCAGGAAGGAAAGAAGTTACCTGTAAAACATTGTATAAAAGGAACAGAAGGTTGGCAGATTAGAAAAGAAATAATGGATGCTGTAAAAGATAAGTTGTTTTATATTATTGATAAGCCGGCTTTTGGTTCGCTTAAACTTGCAGAAGATATGAAAACAGCATATGAAGACAAACAGGAAAATCTTGAAATTATTCTTGTAGGCGTATGTACGGGAATTTGTGTTATAAGTAATGCAATGATTTTAAAGGCGGCTTTGCCTGAAGCTGTAATCACAGTTAAAAAAGATGCGTGTGCATGTGTAACCCCTGAATCGCATAAAACAGCATTAGATGCAATGAAAATGTGTCATATTAATATTGATTAATGTTTAAGGAGGATTATCGTTATGAAATTAAAACAGATTATAACAAGTTTATTGGAAACAGATATGTATAAGTTTAGCATGGGTCAGGCAATTTATCATCAGTTTTCAGATTATAAAACTACTTGGTCCTTTAAGTGTAGAAATAAAGATGTTTATTTTACAGATGAAATGGTAGCAGAGATTAAAGAACAAATTCAAGCTTATTGCAAGTTAAGATTTACAGAGGATGAACTTCAGTATCTTGACAGTATTAAGTGGATTAAGGGTAGTTATGTAGACTTTCTTAGATTATGGCAGCCACGTTATGAAGATTTTACAATTACTACAGATGGAGATTGTGGTCTTTCCATTGAAACAGCAGGAACATGGCTTAATACATCAATGTATGAAATTCCAACTCTTGCTATTGTAAATGAAGTTTACTTCAGAATGGCTTATAATTATAATGAACTTCTTGATAGCTTTAAGGAACGTCTTGATATTAAATTTGAAAACTTGAAATCCGGACATTGGTATGCAGGAACATTTAGTGAATTTGGTCTTAGAAGAAGATTGTCTTCTGAAGCACAGGAACTTGTAGTAGAAAAGTTTTCTCATCTTAATGATACAATGCATAGTCCTTCAAGATTTATAGGTACAAGTAATGTATATCTTGCAAAGAAATTCGGACTTACACCTGTAGGAACAATGGCACATGAATGGATTATGTGTGTAGGTCAGGGAAATCATAAGCATAATCCGGCATATTCAAACTGGTATGCTCTTGATGCATGGATAAAAGAATATGGAGTTTTAAATGGTATTGCATTAACAGATACAATTACAACTAATTGTTTTCTTAGAGATTTTCAGCTGACTTACGCAACATTATTCTCAGGTGTAAGACATGATTCAGGCGACCCTTATGTTTGGGGAGAAAAGATGATTGAACAGTATAAGAAGCTTGGTATAGACCCTAAGACAAAGACTTTACTTTTTAGTGACAGTCTTGATTTTGAAAGAGCTGATAAGTTATACAGACATTTTTGTAAAGATGTAAATGTAGCTTTCGGTATCGGAACATATTTAAGCAATGATACTAAAGTTCCTGCTCTAAATATCGTTATGAAAGTAACTAAGTGTAATGGAATGGATGTTGCAAAAATATCAGATACAGAAGGAAAAGGCATGTGTAAGAATCCGGAATATGTAGAATACTTACAGAGATGCATTGACTGGCGTATGAATAATGAAAAGTAGAAAGTGAGCGATATTTATGGAAAATATATATAATTTTAATGTAAAGAAAACTACTGAAGATTTGATAAAATGGACTTCTGATTGGTTTGATAAAAATGGCAAAGGCTGTAATGCTATAATAGGCATATCCGGGGGGAAAGATAGTACAATAGCTGCGGCTATTTGTGCTAAAGCATTAAGAAATGACAGAGTAATTGGAGTTTTAATGCCTGATGGAGAACAGAAAGATATAGAAGATTCCCAAAAGGTATGTGAAATTTTAAATATAAAACATTATATAGTTGATATAAGTAAGGCTACAATACCATTATTAAAAACATTATCAGGTAATGATTTTGAGATAAGTGAACAGACAAAGGTAAATCTTGCTCCACGTATAAGAATGACAACATTATATGCTATTGCTCAAAGTTGTAATGGAAGAGTTATTAATACATGTAATTTAAGTGAAAATATATGTGGTTTTTCAACACTTTATGGCGACCATGCTGGAGATATGTCATTATTTGATGGATTAACCGTAACAGAGATAAGAAAAATAGGTCATTTTTTAGGACTTCCAGATAAATTTGTAGATAAGCAACCGTCTGATGGTTTAACAGGGAAAACTGATGAAGATGTATATGGTTTTACTTATGAGGTTTTGGATAAGTTTATAAGAACAGGGATTTGTGAAGATGAAATGATAAAAAATAAGATAATTCAAAGATATAACTCAGGAATTTTCAAGACTAAATTGATTAATTTTCCTCATTTTCAAAGTAATTATCCTATTTTTATTAATTATTAAATTAAAACAATTATAAAATTAATCATAACTCGGATTATCTTTATATATAATTAGAGTTTAAAAAGCAGTAGACATAATAAAAGACACCTTAATTGGTGTCTTTATTTGATTTTGGGTTATATAATTTTGCGAGTTTTTCCATTTTTTAAAAGTTAATACATCTTTTATTAATACGATTTTTTACATGATTCGTAACATCTATTAAAACAGTTTTTACAGGCTCAGTAACCTCTATTAATACGATTTTATAGCTTCGTAACCGCTAGTAAAGAATCATTGCTGACTTACAATTGGATAATATTCTAATTTTACATCCCGTTATCCACGGAGATACACTTACAATTGAGTAATATTCTTGCTGTTACTCACGACTTGCTAGAAACCATTGCTGATTTCTTACTTATGTTATACACAATTATAAGAAAAAGTATATTAGTGATATTACACAAAAAAATTTAAAATTTTATACAATATTATTAATTATTGTCTACGATAAAAAAATATGAAATTTATATTGCAAATAGGAAATAATAGGTAATATAATTATATATGCTTTAATATAATATATTTTATATAAAAAGGAGGAGAAAATAAGATAATGGTTAGATGCGAATTATGTAATCAAATTATGGCAACATCAAAAGGATGTTTATATACGAAAATAATATATAATGGAAAAATATATAATAGGATTCCCTTTGGGGGAGAATTTGATTTATATGCCGGAGACGTAAATAAAAATGATAGATGTCCTGATTGCGGCGTAAAAGCAGGATTCTGTCATCATTATAGATGTTGCAAAGAAAATCATCCTATGACTCATACACAGATGTTAGATTACGAATTGGTTGATGAATTTATAATTGAGTAAATAAAAGACAAAAATTAATAAATAAGTATAAAGAGACATCTTTTAGGTGTCTTTTTTATATGTTTTAAAATTTTTTTTCGATTTTTATTAATTTTTTTTAATAATCCTACACTATTATAATATGAGGTAATACAGATATTTTCTTTGAGAAAAGAAATTATCAAATAACTAAAATAATACTTGTATATCTAAATGAGATATGATATTATTATCACAGTTAAAATGTTTAGATATATAAAGCATAGTTATGAAAGGGAGAAAGCATATGATTAAGAAGAATTTATTTAAAACAACATTAGTATTAGCATCATTAATGGCAGCTTTATTAGTCGGAGGATGTGGTAATGATAAGAAGACAGCTAATACTGAAAATAATACAAATACTACAGTATCTACAGTAGAAATTGCTAAAAATGATAACACAACAACATCTGAAGTTAAAGAATCAGTAAATAGTAATACAGAAGCATCAACTGAAAATAAAACAGAAGAAGCATCAGTAGAAGAAAATAAAGAAAATACTGATGAAAATAATAATGAAGTAAATAATGAATCTAATGATACTGAAAATTATGTAGAAAATAATGATAGTAATAATGAAACATATGAAGAAAATAATGATTCTTGGACAGATGATGGTAATAATGATGAATATACGTCTGAAGATAATAATACAGATGTAGGTAATGACACATCAAATAATGATTCTTCTTCAAGTAAGCCTGAATTAAGTGAAGAGGAAAAAAAGAAAATAGAAAATAGTAATTATGATTGGGATTCTAATGAATCAGTTCCAAATCCATATCCATTAAATGTATTTACAACAAGAGCATATTACGAAGATACAATAGAACAGCCTCAAAAATATATGGGTGAATTTACTGTAATTTATACATTAAACGAAACAAGAGATTGGAATGGATTTGAAAAGGCTTGTGATGTAGCATATCAAATAACAAAAGCTCAAAGACCTGATTTAGTTTCTAAAGTATTTGGGTCAGAATGTATTGGGAAATATAAAGAAGGTAATGTAATTGCGTCATTTTTTAAAAATTAATTATAAATACCTATAATTTATTAAAAAGAGCTTTAATTAGCTCTTTTTTTATTTAATTTTTTGTATTATTTGTTGTTTTATTAATCATTAGTGTTCATCTTTACAATGTTTATAATATAAAACCATAATAAAATTTCAAAAATAAATAAAATAAAATTTAGATTTTTTATGGTTTTTACACTATTTATATTAGGATATAATAAAGAAACAATGAGAAAAATAATCCTAAAATTTTGACAAAATGTTTAATCTGATTGGAAAAATTAATAGACAGGGGGTGATTAAGATGCTATAATAGATTAACTGAAAAAAATCAAAAATTAATAATATATATTTTATACTTGTTTAATAATATGATGAATCACACCGTAAGAAAAGAGGAATAATATATAATAATGGATAGGAATTTTTTAAAACAATATAATTTTAAAATAATCTTTTCTATAGTATCGTTTTTGTTGATGATTCCTCCGCTTATAAAAGATTCACCTGATTATTATACCACGATATTCATATTTTTAATTAATAGAATTATAGACTCTTCATTTGATGACAGATTTAGATACTATTACAAGGTCTTTATTTTTTGCTAATCAATTAAATTCTTTATCAACCCTATTAATAGCAAATATTTTCTTTTTGTTAGAAAAATATTTAGAAGAAAAGGAACGGAATTACAATATAACCTCTGAATTGAAAAATACAGATAAAGATTAAGGTATATCAGATATTTATTTATCTGGTACACCTTTTTTTGTTTTTATAATATTTTTGGATTGTGTTAGAATTTATCTTATTATTTTTTTTATTTTTTGCGTAAAAATTACACTATTTTTATAGAAAAATAAATGATATAATATAATTAAGATATAAATAGTGTTTTATAAAAAGGAGATGGAATTATGAAAGTAGTATTAGAATCTAAAAATTATAACACAAATGATAATACTATGTGTGATTTAGTATTAAGAGGAGTAGTATTAGGTCAATATAAACAGGGAGATTATGATAAGTGGGAATTAGCTTATATTAATAAGAATAAAAAAGTAATTCCTTCTTTAGAAAATTATATTTGTGGAATTTTACATAATAAATACAATATTCCTGTATTAACAAAAGAAGATGTTCTTGCAGCTCAAGAATTATTGATTAAAGATACAGGCTTATCCATTATAAATTGGTTTGAAAAATCATTAAAAGAAAACAACTTATAATATTTTATTTTTATAAAGTTAGGCTTAGAAAGATTAGATTATAACTAAAATAATACATTTATTAATAATAAAAGGTATTTTTTTATGATAATAGATTGTGAATATAAATTAACAGAAATACAAGCAAAAGAATTAAAAATTTCTTTAAATTATTTAGTAAATAATATTTTAAGTTTTTTAAAGAAAAAAGAATATAATTGTTATAAAAATAAATTTAGTATTATTTTTAATAATAAAAATGTTTTTTCTATTATCCTTATTAAAAATGAATTTGTTCAATTATCTTATACTAATATTTATGGAGAAGATAATGAAAGCATTTCTTTACAGGATGCTTTAAATATAAATAAATATGCTTTAGATATTGAAAATCATATCTTGTTTGATAATTTAGATTCATTTGAAGCTTATTATACAGAACAGAATATAGATAAAATAATTCCAATTTTTACAGAAAGAAATAAGAAATTAAGGATTATTATTAATAATAACGATAATAAGAAGAATTATATTGATATAAAGAATACTATTGAAGATTTTATGGTAGAAAAAAATAAAATAGATTATAAAGATGAAAGACAATTATAAATAGGAAGTGGAAAAATATGAGTAACGAATATAATCCTGATGATGATTTTCATTGTTTTAGATGCGGAAAATATCTTTTTACAGAAATTGAAGCTCCTACAGATACAGGACTAAAATGTGTAAAAGGAAGTTATGATAATTGCTATTATGACGGAGTTAAAGATATATTCTTTTGTATTGATTGTGCTAAAAAATTAGGATACAATACAGAAGATACATAAAGGAATTTTTATGAATAAAACAAAAGAACGTAATTATATAAATATAGTTAAAAGTGATTTACAATTAATGAAAGAATCAAGAAAAGCAGATAAAACATATGGTTTATATACTGACATAATATCATATTATGAAAATAAGATAAAACCAGATAATATTATTACAAGCAAAGATTTATTAAAAATATGTGAAGTTGTCTTATCTAATTAAAATATACAAATTTTCCAATTTTTTGATTTTTTTTATAAAACATACACTATTATATTAGATAAATAAGTATATTTTTGTAATCAAAAAAAGGAGATAATTATGGTAAAAATTAAAGATATATTTGGTGATGAGCATGAAGCAGAATTAATAAATGCCCCAGATGCTCCGTATTTAGAGTATGAGTATAGAGCGATAGTTAAAAAGTACAATCCGAATTATGGAGATAATAGAATGTGTGTATGTGGCCATCCTTACTACAGACATTTTGATTCATATGAGAATATGGAAGTATCTTGTTGTAAATATTGTGGATGTAGTAAATTTATAGAAGATACAAAAAGTATTAAAAATAAAACACTTCCTCATCATTGTAAGTTATGTGGGAGTTATATTAAAGAAGATAATTTAAGTGTATGTAACAAATGTGCATCAGAATTCAAATTTTAAGAAAAATGGAATTAATATAAAATAAATGAAACTTAATATTTTGATGCAGGATAAAAGGAAAGAAGGATTTTTATGAGTTATATAAAATATCCATATTGTAATAAAAGTGATGGAAATGATGATAAAATATTAAATAGAAGAATTATATATGCAGATAATAAATACAGACTGTGAAATTTCTACAGAAAAACAGTGTGATATTTGTGGGAAAACATATGAAGTAATTTCAAAATATAAATTTATCTATGAAGAATTAGATTAAAAATAATATATATAATAGTGTGATAATTTTTCAAAAAGTCTATTGACTTTCTTAATAATCTGTCATATTATAATTATAAGAAAGCACTGGAGTTGCACACAGAGCAATACAACAATCTGTGGCTTAGTTATTGCGATAGTATCAATATAACAATCCGCGTGGCACGGAATCTATAGTGATAATGTCATATTCAGTATGGGGATTAGGTCATACGCAATGGTTTTGAAGTTTTCGGATAACAAAACAAACAACCGGTGGTTATTCAAAAGGGAAGCAGTGCTTCCCTTTTTTACGTTAGGAGGAATAAATGGGAAAGGCACAAATAATAAGAAGAATTCATAGTGCAGCTATACAATATAAAAATTATTTCGTTGGAAATACATATATGTTCGTGTATCAGAATCAATATATAGAAGTAATGTTTAAGAAGTCATCTTTTTTACATCTAACAGGGGTTAATACAAATATAAGTGCAGAAAACTTTTTTGACCATGCTCTTATCCGTAATGGGTTAAGACCGCAAGAAGTATTATTTGGTCAAAATCATCCATATGATTTAGCTGATAAAAAAACACAGTATTTGATAGATTTGTATAAGATTACATTAACAGATGTTATTATAGCAACAGATATACAAACAATGACATTTAAATATAGTATTGGTATTACAAATTTGGAGTTTATAATTTGTTTAGGTGATGATACAGATTCTAAAGGAAAGCTAAAAAGTAAATGTAAAGTACCATATTCATTTAGAGTAGAAGAAATAGAAAATAATAAGTTTAATAAATTATATTATGTAACACATATATTTAAGAAAAAAACAGGAGAAAAGAAATATAATGTATTAACATATGGTAATATTGAAGATGTGAAATTATTACCGATGGAAATACAACATAAAATTGAATTGAATTAAAAGAAATATGATTGAAATTATATATTGTTGAAAATAATATATAATAAGTTTCTTAAAAAAAAGCACAAAAATATAGCCCGGAAATTTAGATAATACAGAAAAATGGACTAAAAATTACTTTTAAAATAAATAATAAAATAGTAGTTAAAAAGGTATATGAGTAGAAAAATTTCTGCTCATTTATTTTTTATTTTTTCTATTAATAGTTTCATGGATGTTTTTATTATATCTGAGACTGAATTTGAATCATAATATTTTTTTAAATATAAATAATCATCATTACCATTGTTTGCAGATAAAATATATTTTTTTATTTGTTTTATTTTTGTTTTAGAAGGATATAATGCTTTTCTAAGAGGGAATTCCGGGGCTTTTAATATATATCCATCAGGTAGAGCTTTAGTTTTTTTGTTTATTATTTTATCGTCAAATTGTATATCATTATATCCAAATAGTTCATTTATTTCTTTATTATAATTTGTTTTACTTTGTTCGTAGCTATCAAGTAATGTATTTTGCCATTGTAAAAAATCTTTTTGTTTTTTTATATCAGATTTTTTTACTTTATAAACTTTTACAGGAATAGTTTTTTCCATAATTTTAATCTCCTTATTATAATTTTTCTTTTTCAATGTCTATATTTTTTAATTTCAAACCTTTTTCAATTTTATGAAGAAGTAAGATATAATTTCTATAAACAATAATGTATTTATTAACAATTTCCAAAAGACCTTGTTTTGTGTCTGCTATTATTGTTTCATGATGAGCGATGATTTCTAATGAAGATAAAATATGACCTTCTGAACATGAGATAGGAATGCCTATATATTGGGTATATTCTCCGTCATATTCACTTGGATTTCGCTCATATGCAAAATTTTCTTTAATTTCTTCTTCAGTAGGATAGGCTACTACTTTAGGATTGTTTTTTAAAAATAATTTTGCATATTGATAATCCTTTTTTTTAGCTAATATTATTTCGGATTCTATTATAGAAGGCCATGAATTTTGATTTCCATAATATGCCACCATTTTTATACAATCATTATTTCGTTTTCCTGACTTTTTATTATATCTCAAATATATACTTGCTGAAATATCTGTCTCGTATTGTGATAATTTCTTTAAATTATTCACAATATCGTTGCAAATACAAGTAGAAATATCTTTAAACATACTTTCAAGATTTGAATTTAATAAATTTAAACTTAATAAATCCCAATTATTTATTAAGAGCGTCTTCTTTGTAAAATCATTTATTTTATCTTTAGAAAAATTCATTAAATTATTCATAGCCTCTAATGTATTCTTATAACTTTCAATATATAATTCATTATTTTTTTGCTGTTCTTTTAAATCATTAATAATCTGTTTTTCTTTTTCTTGTTTCCTTTCATTATATGCTACATATACGATATATATAATATACAAAGATGTTAATAAAACCACTCCGATTTTACCACTTTTAAATATATTAATAATATTACTATTATCATCTTTCCATTTTGTAGCGTTATCTAGCAATCCAATAATAAAAGGAAGTATTGTAATTATAACTGCTTTTGATAACCAATTTAAAAGAATCAAATTTAGCTTTTTTTTCAAATTATTCCCACCTATTCTTTTTATATTTAATATCACGTTGAGACTTAAAAGATTGTTACGTATACATTTTTATATAATTATTATAGTATAATATATGACAAATATCTACAAGAACATATGTTTGAATTATAATAAAAAGATAAAGTAATATTAATAAAAATAATATAAAAGTTAATCAAAAATATAGATTTTAATATATATTTTTTAATCTAAAAAAATAATAAATTACACTATTATATTACAAATATTAATAAATATATTGATATTAAGTCTCAAAGAAAGGAGGAAAAATAATGAAGTCTAATATTAATAAAAAAATGTCTATAAAACGAATTATTTCTATGATTCTTGTAGTCGTTATGGTAATGACTTATGTACCTTTTTCAAATTTAATTCCTGTATTTGCTTATTATAAAGATGGTTCTGATTGGACAGATGGTTCAAATTTATACTCAGATGATAACGTAGAATATCATTCAAATACTGATGTTTACATTGGTTTAAGTGGTGGAAAATCAGGTGGAGATATGATGTATGGTTATCAAAGAGATAGAGGAGCTGAATATGGATATGATGAAGCATATCATATGGATGGTAATAAATATTTTGGTATGGGTATAGGGAAAACTGTACTTGATAGAGAAGGAAGATGGCATAGTAAAAGAGAATGGCCATGTCCTGAAATAGGAAACTCATATGATACATGGTTTCATGTGCAGTTTGATTGTATAGGAGCAAGTAATTATATAGCAATACCAAATCCTTCAAGAGATAATTATGATTTTGATGGATGGGAAGTTATAGCACAATCAGGAGCATCAAGATATGAACTTGGTTCATATTGGGGATATACAATGTTCTGGTTTGATTGTAATACAGCAGGAATACAATTAGCTGCAAAGTGGAAACCAAAACAATATTCAATAGATGTAAATGAATATATCTGGAATCAATCAACACAGAATTATGAACAGCATACAGGAAATTTCCTATATGCAAGAGTAAATTTAAAAGTAAATGGAGAAACACTTTCCAGTAATGCTACTGATGCATATGCTGTAAGAGATTATAATTCACCATATGAAGTAACAGCAAGTTCAGCAACAATGGCATATAAAGTTGACCATATTGACAATGCATCAGGAAATTTATCAGGAAATACTGAAGTTAAAATATATATGAAGCCAAATCAATATACTATAAGATATTATAATAAAAACAGCAATAATTCAAATTATCTGTATAAATCTGAAATTCAAACTTATGGCCAAGATGTTTCTGTATATAACACAAAGCCAAGTTTAGCAGGATATACGTTTACAGGGTGGCAATATAAGGACGGAACATATTTTGGTGGAGGTTTATCATCAGATGTAGAAAGTCATATAGATAATGGATATATTGATGTATACGCTCAGTATAGCACCAATAAATATATTATAAATTTAGTACAAGATGATGCAACAAAAAAGGGAACTGAAACCGTAACCGTAGATTATAAAGGCTCATTATCTGATATAGATATTCCTGAACAAAAATATAAAGCCAGATTTTTTGAGAATACAAAATTTAATAAAATTATAGCTAATGACATTATTCAATCTAATGATTTTAGGGGATATGTATATTTTTGGGATAAAGATGGAGATTATGAATATGATGAAGATTATGAAGGTGATATATATTATTTAAAAGATTCAACAGGTAAAAATATAATAGGAGAATATTCCAATATTGTTGATACTTCAGATTTTCAGTATAGTGTAGCAGCTAGTAGTATTAATACAAATTTAAGTAATCCCGGAAGTGGATATATAAATCAAGAATATACTGATGATGATTTTTTAGTATTTGATGTTACTTTAGAGGGTCAAGGGCAAGATGAGACTATAGAAATGAAAGATGTAAATAATTTTTCAGGATTATTAAAAATTACGTGGGACCCAAAAACAGTTGATGCAAATGGAACTTTATCTTGTTATTATTGCTATAAAAATAATTATGGTAAATATGTGTATGAAAGTAAAGATATCCATAAATTTACTTCAGGAAATATATCTTCTGGCTACGAAATAATAAATATTGATAAGGAGATTATAAGTTTTTATCTTACTTTTAACTTTGACTCAAATTATGATGGTAATTGGGATTTTATTTCTAAAATTTGTATTGGTTCTATTTCAGGAGATTCTATTAAAGATGATACATGGTTTTATAATGAAAAAGGAAAAGCAATTATAGAAAAATATCCGATAGCAAGAAGTATAAATTTACAGGCAGATTTTAATGATAGTTATATTGTTCTTCCAACAGAGGAAGAGTTAAAAATTCAAGGATATACTAAAAAGGGATATACTTTAAAGAAATGGTATGCGATAGAAAAAGAAACTACTGAGTGTTATAGTGCTGACTATGGTGATGGAGCATATGAAGAATGGGAAGATTTTTCATCAAATTACTATGATGAATATGAAAATGCAACAGAAGATGATTGTATAAAAGCATATTTTGAATCAATTTTTGGTGATGATGTGTCTATAGAATATAATTGGGGTTCTGATATAGGTAGTGAACTTAAAATATATTATACTAAGTATTATGGATTTTATTCATCTCCGGGAGAAGAAGTTACAATAAATGGAAATACAAAATTTATTCCTATTTGGGAAGAAAATGAGTATCCTGTCACTGTCAATATATATAAACAAAATGATGGAGCAATAGTAGGAAATAAAAAAGATTATACGTTATTACAAAGTAAGGATATAAGTTCTGTATTTTATACTAAAGAAACTGTTATTAATCTTCAAAAATTATTTAGTAATGGAACTTTAACAAAAATTCCTACAGGATTTATATTTGGAGAAGCTGATTATAATGATGACTCAGATAATATTACTGAAATAGGAAAAGATATAACCATTAAAGGAGATTGCGATAATCATGTTATTAATGTTTATCTTAATCACCAGCCTGTTAAAGTAACAGTAAAATATATGATTGAAAATATATATGATTCTAATGAAACATTATATAGAACATTAGAAGAATATATTCCTTTAACATCTATATATTCTGCTCCTAAAATAGAAAATCTTGAAAATATTAGGGAAAGAGATTACGCAGGATTAAATCTTGTAAATAAAAATGAAGTTACAGATATAAAAATTACTGGAGAAATGACAATAACATGTCATTATAAACGTAAGCAATATAGTATTAACCTGTATAACGAAAAACCAAATTATGCAACAACTAATATAAAGAGAGTAAATAATTCTGATACATTTATATCAAATTATGGTACTAAATATACCTACAATTCAAGTAAGAATTGTTATACAACATCATTTAAATATGGGGCTGTAATTGAAATACCTAAAATGAATTTAGTATATCAATTATTAGGTTATTCTCCTTTATATTGGGCTGATGAAAATGGTATATCTGTAAATAGTCAGATTATGGATGCTTATGACCCTTCAGGATATTCAGCAGTTATTAAAGATGGACAAAGTGAAATTAACTTATGGTCTAAATTTATTCCTAATTCTTATACTTTAGTATATGATAAAGGCTTAACAGATGATAACTCAAGCTGGATAGAAGATGATACTAAAAATGTAACAGAAGCTTCTTTTGATGAGTATGCTTTAAGTGGTACAACTCATACATTTAAATCAGATGAATCTTATGATGAAGATTTATGGTTAAAAGGTAGAAGCTATAATATTAATTTAGATATGAATATTCCTGATATAGCATCTACTAAAAAGTCTTTATCAATAAAAACATCATCTACTGATTTTTCAAAAATAGATGAGACACACTATAAACTTTCAGGACATCTTAGTTTTGATGGTTGGTCTTTAACAACTGATAAATTAAAGAAAGATTCTGTTGGTAATTTTATTGATAGTGATACACAGTGGCTAGATTATGTTAAAGATTCAAATTTAACATATTTACCGGGATATATTACAGCAATAGCTCAATATGGTCCAGAAATAATTCAATTAAATAAATCTTATGTACCATCAATGAATGGATATATATTTGATGGATGGTATACTAAAGCTGTAGGTGGTGAAAAAGTTACAGAAAGAACAATTGAAGCTGATACTTCTGCTTATAATGAAACAGTATATGCTCATTGGATTCCAATATCATATGATATTAATTATAATAAGGGTAAAACAGATGTTGATTTTTCTATAGATTCTTCATCTCATCAGTTTGATAAAGTATCTAAATTATCTACTATAAAAGATTTAAATAAAAAAGGTAGAAGTTATAATATTACTTTTGATGTAAATAAAGGGTTAGGTTCAACACAAATAATTAAACCAAGTAATTATTCTGATAATATTTCAGGTAATCTTGAATTTAATTATTGGACTATAACTGATAAACAGAATAAAGTAATTAAAAATAATTTACAAAATTCTGCTGAAATTTTAAATTTATCTTCAACAAATAAAGATGAATTAACAGCAACAGCTAATTGGAAAAATAAGACAATAGATAATTTCCCTTCAGTATCAAGAAATGGTTATACTTTTAATGGATGGGTTGATTTAAATAATAATATTGTTAAATCAATAACTATTAATCCAGATACAACTGCCTTTAAAGAAAATTTAAAAGCATCTTGGACACCTAATAAGTATACAATAACATTTGATAAAAATACTCCGGGAAATGCAACAAGCTCTGTTATTTTATCAGAAAACAATAGAAAAGTAACTTTTGATAGTTCTATTGGAGTTTTACCAAATCCTAGTTTATTTGGATGGTCTTTTGAAGGATGGTATACAAGTAAAACAGGTGGAATTAAAGTAGAAGATAATTCTAACTATATAACAGATAGTGATATAACTGTTTATGCTCATTGGACACAAAAACCATATGTAATTTCATTTACAGGTGGTAATACAAATATAGTTAAATCAAATAAAACATTATCTTGTCTTTATGATGCTAATGTTACTTTTATAAAAAATGAAGGATATTTTATAGGTCGTTCTTATACAATTTCTTTTGATACCCATACTGATAATGGTTCATCATTATCTCCGGAGGTTCAAAGTATTAAAGGAAATCTTGAATTTTCAGGAAAATGGAATATTAATGGAAATGAATATAATGAAGGACAAACTTATACTAAACCTAATTTTGCAAAAAATGGAAATACATTTAATGCAAATATAACAGCTAAAGCTGTATGGAATGATAAAAAAATAAATCTTCCTAATCCAGATGAACGTATAGGTTATAAATTTAAAGGCTGGTTTACAAATACAAATTGGTCAACAAAAATTGATACAGTTAATATTAAAGCAGATACAGTTTCTTATAATTCTATCGTTTATGCAAAATGGGAAGCAAATACATATAATGTAGTATTTGATAATAATATTCCAGATATTGCTTTAACAAGAGTTACGACAAAAAATATAAGTCCAATATCAATTAAATATGATGAAACTTATATGATGTCTAAAAATAATCAAAGCCTTGAGAATTGTCTTGAAGGATGGACATTTTTAGGATGGAGTAGAAATAAAGATGCTACATCTCCTGAATATAATTTTGATATGAATTCAAAAACAAAATTATATAATTTATCAGCAACAGATAATGATACTGTAATTTTATATGCAATATGGAGAGATAATGACCCTATATCAGCAGAAACACATTCAATAAATGCTGAAGAAATTACAGATAAAAAATCAGTTAAAATATCTGCTACAGATACAGGTAGTGGCATAGCAGCTTATTATTTTGGTAAAGAAAGTAAACCTTCAGATGATTTATTTGTATCTATACCTTCAAAAGATATAAAAGCTGTTTTTGAAACATCATTAACAGATGCAGTTACATCAGAAGGAACATATTATTTATATGTTAAAGATAGAAGTAATAAAATAAAATATGTCTCAACATATTATTATAAGATAGCATTTGAACCTAATTCAGATAATATTTTATCAAAAGAAGGAACTTTAATAACTAACAATAAATTTACATCATCTCCTATTAAAAAAACTATAATTAGTATTAATGAGACAGGAACTATTTTAAATAATCTTGATAAGATAAATTCAAGAAGTGGTGTAAAATGTTTAGGGGTTGATAAAAATGCTAAAGGAACATCTGCTGAAACAAGTATAAGAGTAAATAATTCTCTTAGTGATAATGGATTTATAAAACTTCATTGTATATGGCAAGATGTTACAGCTCCGATTATTGTTTTTAATAATTGTACCCAGAATAATGATATAAAACAAACTGTGACTTTTAGTTTATATGATACAGATGAATCAGGAAAAATTATAAAAGAAACAGGTAGTGATATATATGGTTATATTATAGGTAAAAATCAAAATCCTGAATCTAAAGAAAACACTAGAATTGAAGTAGATAATACGAGTAATTTTAATAAAGATGAAGGATATGCTGAAAATATATCTGTAGAAATTGATACATCTGGAACATATTATATTTTTGCTATAGATAAAGCAGGAAATATAAGTAATAGTATATTAGATGGAAATGGATTAAAGTTTTCAAAAATAGACTATAATCCTAATGGAAATACAGATTCACCAGCAAGTATAAATATGACAAATAAATATGGTATCTTTTTAAATGGTACTGTTATAGATGAATTACCAACAGCAATAAGGACCGGTTATCATGATAGTGTTTTAGGACAATATAGTAAAGATAATAGTAAGAACTGGTATGAAATTAAAAATGATGGTAATAAAACTAATCCATCTGAATCTTATACAGTTAATGGTAACTCTATTGTATATGCAAGCTGGGAAGCAAATAGATTTATATTATCCTATAATTATATTAAGAATGATAATGCTTCATCTCCTATGACTAATACAAATATTTCACAGGTCGAAGTAGTATATGATTCTCAAATTCCAGAATTAAATAGCCCACAAATGGCAGGATGGAATTTTATTGGTTGGTATGAAAATATAAATAATGATATTACTTTTATAGACATTATGAAAGAATTAAATAAATCATTAGTTAATAATCAAGGAAAACTTGTTTATAGATATAATAATGATTGTGATGTTTATTCTAAATGGTCAGAAAAAGATTATAAAATTATTTATAATTTAAATAAACCTCAAAATGCATCAAATAATCCTACAGGAATATCTGAAAAGAAAGTAAAATTTGATAATAACATTAATTATTATGGAGATATTACTTCAGATAATCCTTCTTTAACAGGATGGACATTTATAGGCTGGAATACAAAAGCTGATGGAACAGGTATATTTATAAAAAATGATATAAAATATGATTGGATTTTAAGTAATGCTACAGATATAACTGTCTATGCTCAATGGAAAGCAAATACTTATACCGTCAGAATTAATGCTGATAAGCCTAAAACTTCTACTGAAGCTTTAAATAGTAAGAAACTTTCAGGATGGATATATGATAACATTGGTAGTTTTTATAAGAAAACATTCATATATGATAGTGAAGAGACTATCCCGAATGTAAATGATACTTTTAGTATTAAGGGATGGACACCTTTAAATATAAATTTAAATGGAGTTGAAACTATAGGTAAGAATAAGTGGAATTTTACAAGTAATCAAGATGATATTATTAATCTTTCTGTATCATGGAAAGAAAATCAATATATGTTATCTATATTTGCTAATGGTGGATTCCCTATAAATAGTTTAAAAGTAACTGAATATGATGATAATGGAAATCTTATAACAAAAAATGTTAATACAACAATAGTTGATAGTCCAACAGGAAAAGTCAGCAGTATTATAACAAAATATGAATCTTTAGTTACATTACCTGAAGAAAATAGTAAGTTAGCTTATTCATTTGATGAATTCAATACTGATGAAAACCAATCAGGTACTTCTTATAGAAAAGGTGTAAAAGTAAGTAAACTTATAGATACTGATAATGGCATTATGAATATTTATAGTTTTTGGAAACAAAAACAAATAGTAACACTTAATTGCTCAAGTAGTAACGGTATTGGAAATATAAGTCTTACAAATAGTTATGCTAAATTTATAGATGGTAAATGGGTTAATTCAAGGAATAATTCAGAAAATATAATTCAGGAATGGAAAGTTACAAAAGATTCAATTGAAAAAGTTATTGATAACAACAATTAAAATTAAGACACATAGGAATCTGTATAAAGGGTTTCTATGTGCTTTTTATTTTTATTTTTATTTTATAAATCTGATTGACAAATTATATGAAAAGGAATATTCTATAAACAAATAAAAAATATTTCTTACAAAGGAGAAAACTTATGAAGAAGAAAATAGTTGCATCTGTCATAATGATTATGTGTTTATTTTCATTAGCAGGATGTCAGAAAAAAGTAGAATGTGATATTTGTGGAGAAGTAAAGATGTGTACCACAAAGAATTTAGATGGAGAAAAACTTAATATCTGTAAAGATTGTCAGAAAGAAATAGCAGATACTTTTAAATAAGCTGATAAAAATATAAATATATATTATTAAAAAGGAGGAAGTTATAATAATTTCTTCCTTTTTTTTGTATTGTTTTTTCAATTTTTTGAGCTAGTTCTACACTATTTATATATAGAGTTTTAGAGTTATGAAACTATAAATGATAAAATACGAAAGGAAAAAATCATATGGCATCATTAGATTTTATCAATTACAAAGATAGTTTTATTTATATGAAGGAATGTAACGCTAATTGGGGGCAAAATAATAAAATATGTTATTGCTGTAAAAAACCAATTAAAGATGGGAAAATATTAATGGTTATTAATAATAACAGATATTTTCCTAATATACTTATTCATCCTGATTGTTATAGCAAACATAAAAATAATCCAGAAAAACTATTTGCGAAAATTGAAGAAGATTATAAAAGCCATAAAGAAATGAGCCAAATTTTTTAATAAAGAAATATTAGATGATTAAATATCACACAAAATATACAGTTTTTATAGATTGATATTATAAGAATTACAATGAAAGTTGAGGAATATTATGTTAAATATAATTGTCCTTAATTGTGAGATAGGAGTGATAAAATGGAATGTCCGATATGTAAAAATAAACTAGGCTTTAATTGTGGAACATGTATTGAATGTGGATACAATTATCTGAATGGAAAGTTTGAACATATAAGGGTTTATGTTGATGATTTAAAAAATATTGTTCCGTTGGATATTTTAGAAGAATTGATAGAAGAACATAAAAAATTTAAGAAAAGATGAAACGGAAATTAGCCATCTTTTCACTGGGGCACAAATTATGGTATAATAAGAAAGAAGGTTGATGAATATGGTAGTATATAATGGATATGAATATTTATCATTTAAAAGAGCAGAAAATACTGCAACACATAATTATTTATTACATAATAGTTTCGTAAAAGAAATGGAGGATATATGATTAAGTTTAGACCACACAGAGACGGTCTTTCAGAAGCAATGAACGAGATGGAGATTTTTGATTCAAAAGAAGATATGTTTAATACAATTGTAATTAATTGGGATGGTTTTATTTCTTATGAGGATTTGAGTATCAGTGAAGATTATGGGAAAGATAATCGAATTGACTGGAAAGAAACACGATACGTTTGTACTAAGCGAATAGGAAATGAAACATATGATGTGCCTCAATGCATTGGAATGTGTTCCATAGAAGATTAAGGAAAACAAGTTTTCATTTGAAGAAAGGAAAATAGAATATATGGGAGCAATAAGGTCAAAAGAGATAGAAACAAAAATAGAAGATATTGCAATGCAAATTGAGGAATTATCTGCTATGGCTGGGGGTATGTTATACAAAGACATTTTAAATGAAATCTCAGAATGTTTGTTGATTGATTTTAAACAAAATATTATTGAAAGACTTGAAAATTTAAGAGACAGATATTCTAAAGAAGAGTTTTCATATAGGGGAATCGTTGAAAAAGCAATAGATATTGTAGATGATATAAAAAATTGCTAAGAAATCTAAGTTTACTATGGAAGGAACAGTTGGTATGGACAAAACTTTCTATGTCGGAATGAAAATTTGCGATTATTATGCGGTTCATATCAATGATAATGGATATGAGCAAAAAGAAATGGTTCAAGAAAATGAGATTGACGGATTCGTACATTGTCTAAAAGTTTTAGGATATAAGGAAATTTAAGTTTACTATCGAATTAAGGAGAAAAATATGTCGAAGAAAATTATATATACAGATGAATTTGGAAACAAAATAGATATTAGTTCAATCGAGGGTATTCATGTTATACTTAACGATATTTTTACGACATGCGATAATGAGAACAGTTGTTTATGCGTTAAAGAGAATATCAAAGCAAGCGTAGAAAAATGTTGTGAAACTAGAAAACTAGAAATTAAAACTGACAAACCTCAAGATAAAAGTAGCATTTGGTATGAAAGGTAAAATAAAAAATAAGATGAAAAATATAAAAGATTATTTCATACATGCAGCGAGCGAATATGGCAAGCATTGTGATATATCAGAATGTGATAATTGTTTAGAAATAAAAACAGAAAGCATTATTTTTATGATTGTTGCTCCTCATAGTGGAACAGATAACAGATGGATGCTTAGAATATCTACAATTAGTGCATTTGACAGATGGGCAAATTCAACAGCAATCGAAGAATTTTTTAGCTCAGATATTGAGTTATGTGATTATTTATCAAAATATAGATTTAGAATTTATAAAACACTACTTAAATATTTATCTGAAGAATATGATGAGCTAGAAGGAAATAGATAGACATAGAGAATATATAAAATGTGGGTGCATTTGCATAAATTGGCGTTGCCCTGACGAGGGAAAACGAGTGCGAGTCTCGTAAATCGGAAACAAGCCGACAGAAGTAAGAACAGGTTCGATGGCAAAAAGATTAACTTAGAAATCTAATTTACTATGGGGTTAAGAATGGAGATAATAGTATGAAGATAACAAGAGAAATGGTAATGGAATTGAATAACGAATTAGCGGTTAAAGGTTGCCCATTCAGATATGAATATGAGGGTGCAACAGAATATTCACGTATTCCACAGATGGAAATTGCATTGCCAAATATGAATTGTGTTAGTAGCTACATTATTAATGTTACAAAAGACTTCCTTGAATGGCTTGAAATGTGGTTTAAAACAAAATATGGAATTGAATTAACCTGTAACAATGATGGAAGTATCTTCTGGGCTAAAAATTTTAACTTATAGTAGGTGATAGAAATGTATTACATAAAATGTGGAACAGATTATATTGGCAAAAGTCCTTATATTGTAAATGGCGAAAAACACAAAGTCGTTGGAATAATTGAAGAAGCGAGAGCATTTAAAACATATTTGGGGGCACAAATAGCATTGGATGTACTGGAGGATGCTAATGCTTACAACAATACAATTGATTGTGAAATCGTTGAGGCGATATAGATGAACAAATTACAAAAAGTATAGAATGATTTAGATAAGGTATATGAGCATATGGAAAATGCATTGGAGATGATATTTTGAAAAAAGTTAGATATGCGATTGAAAAAGTAATAGAAGTTCCTGAAACAGAAGGAGAAAAATCTATTGATAATATAATTAATAGAAAGTGTAAAGAAGAAAATGGATTAAGTTATATTTATGTAAGAGAAGATGATATGAAGGAAAACGGATTGGAGAGCCTTTTTGATGAAATGTAATCAAAAAATTAAAAATCATGAAAGAATGATTTACTCGAAAGAATAGAAGAGGTGATATAAAATGACTAATGGCATTAAAGAGAAAGACATTCGTGATATGCAAAAATGCTTTGATAAAATTGAAATGATTTTAAAAAGAATTCAGGTATATAATTCTGAGGCGAAAATTATTTGCATTGAAAGTGACACAATAGCCCTAGTTAATTTTAATGGAGAGTTTATTGATTCAGCTCCACAAATAAAAGACGAGCATATTGTTGCAAGTGAATACATATCAACATTGGATAATTATTGTTAAGAAATGACGATTTCTTTAGGAGAAATATATGGTAGATATTATAGATTTATGTGAATATATAATTTATTACAGTAATATTGAGAATTACGGTATCTCATGTCTTAAACTCCAGAAAATACTATATTTTTTACAGGCTGAATGGATGATTACGAAAGACACAAAGTTATTTATTGATAAGATAATTGCATGGGATATTGGACCTGTTGTTTTAAAACCTTACAAGAAATATATTATGTTTGGAGGAACAGATATACCTAAACCTAATGAGACAGATAAAGATAATTTTAGTATAAACAAAATTTTACAGATTATGTCTAAAAAGGATATTAAACTTATTAATGATTTGATTGATTATTTTAAAGTTTACTCAGCGTCAACTTTAACATCAATAACACAGCATCAATCTCCGTGGATTGAAAGTTACAGTAGTGATAAGGACAACGAAGTTATATGTGAAGCTATTAAAAAATATTTTACTGCATAATATAAAAGATAATATAAATTTAAAAAGGTAAAAATACATTATGAAAAAAATATATTTTGAAAATGTTTTAAATATTGGAAATTTGTATCTTGGACATATTTATAATACATTTGAATATGAACCAATTTTATTTACTTGTTCTGACGATTATAACAATTTATATTTTTGTATCTGCTCTGAGTTTAGATATACTCAAAAATGGATAATTGTTGAAACAGATATTGATATATTAACCAAATTAGTTTTAGGGAAAATAGATATATTATCTGTTTTTACAAGTAAAAAGAAAATGATAGAAGCTATTAAGTCAGCAAGCTCGGATATTTCTTATGAATTGAAAGATACTAATAATATCAACTTTTTAGATTTACCAAAATCAAAAATATATTTAAAAAGCTAGAATATATTAAATAAAAAAATATAAGTTATTAAAGGAATTATTAAAATAATAGTTCCTTTTTTTTACACTTTGCTACACTATTATTATATAAGTAAAAAACAAAATAAGAAAATATGTAAAATAAATCTTATTTAAAGAATGTATAAAGGAGATAATATGGCAGATACATTAGCAGTTGCGAAATTTTTGAATGATTTAAATGTTCAGACATATGGAGAAAATATGAACCAAATGAAGATGCATAAATTAATGTATTTTTCTCAAAGAGAATCCTTGATGAAATCAAATAACCCATTATTTGATGAATTATTTGAAGCATGGGAATATGGACCGGTACTTGTCAGTGTAAAAAATGAGTATCTTACAAAGCATATGTTTTCTGAGAATTATACGCCATTAATTGATACTGAAAAAGAATTGGTTAATTCTGTATTTAAAAGATATGATAGTTATAATCTTTGGTCTTTAAGTACATTATGTTATGCAGAATATTCATGGCAGAAAGCCAGAGAAGGATTAAAATATAATGAATTTGGAAACAAGCACATGGATTTATCTGCAATGAAAATTGATGGAAGTAGAGAACTTTTAAGACGTAAGGGGGTTATTTTGTTATCAATGCCGGTAATTTATAATGAAGAAGATAAATATACAGAAATGGAAAAAGACTTCTAAATTTATTAAGATGAGGATTAATTTATGATTATAAAAATTAATTAAAAAAATAATAATTTTGAAGAAGAAATGAGAAAATATATGGAGAAATTTTCAACAAATATTTTATATGATTTAAGTTAGAAAAATGTTTTAGATAACTCTAATAAATTATGGTTATTTTTCTATTAAGAATTGGGTTATAAATAATAATAATATTATAATTTATATCAAGAGTCAGTTTTAGATAAGGAGGATATCATATGAATATCAATAATAATTTATTATTTATTAAAAAGGAAAAGTGGTTTGATTTTATAGAAAATGCTGAAATATACGGTTTTAAAACAGATATTTGTAATGATTATATATGTAAGAAAATACTATCTGATGATAATGATTTATATTTACAGATTACAATAGATTCAATAAGTAGAAAAATATTTATTGAATTTAATATACCTTGTGCTTATTGGTTAGAAGTGGGATTAGATACATTTGAACCATTGTTCACTTTATATAAACTTGGTTTTATCGAAATGAAAGAAGGATAAGAAATTTTATGTTTTTAGTTCAAAAATATAAAGATACATATATTTTTTATAAAGATAGCTATTATTTTGCTTATGATTTAATAAATCATAAAAGAACAAATAACTTTAATAGTCTGGATATATTAAGAGATAATTTAAGATTAAACACAAAAGAAATATGGATTTAGCATTAAATAAAAATACAAGAAATTAAAGGAATTATTTAAAATAATAGTTCCTTTTTTTATTTTTATTACACTATTATTATATAACAAAATTAATTATATCAGTTTTTAATAGGAGTATATTATATGAAAAATAAAATGTATTATGATGAAAATGAATATAAAAGGTTTTTTAATACAGTGTATTTAAGAGATAAAACAGAAGATAAACAATTTACAAAATTTCTAAAATGGTGTTTTGATAATGATTTTTTTAGAAATATTTCTGATAATGATATATCTGACTATTATATTTATAATTCTCTTCCATTGTTAAAAAATAATGGAGTGTGTATTGGAGGATATCCTTTATCTTATGGATTTCTTGTAGGAGTTGACCCAAGTAAATGTTTTGATAAAACTGATAGATGCTCAGTAATTATTCAATTCCCAATCACTTCTAAAAGAGAAGAAGAAAAGGTATATAAACTTCTTGATACTTTAATAGATAATAAAAAAACACAAACTAAAGAATGGAAAAGAAATGCCCCTGAAATGATGTATGGGGATTACGCTAAATTTGGATTTTGATTGTTAAAGAAGGAGTTAATTGAAATGAAATATAATGCTAAATATTTAAGAATAACAATGCATGATAATGATTTTACATTCGCTTTACAATATGTTGCTGAAATTTTGTATAAAATATTTCAAGATGAAGGAAGGTATCCAGAAGAAAATGAATTAGATTTGTTAAAAAAATATATTGAAGATTTATGGTTCTCTATTCATAACATCGAAGGAATAATGAGGTGGAATAAAAATAATGCAGGGTTTATAGAATCAGATAAAAGATTATTTAAACATAAATTAGAGTTTGTTGATTATTTAGATATTCCTTATAATGATAATTGGGAAAGTGTATATATCCCTATGTTTAATAATGCTGAAATTTTAGTAAGATAAAGAGGTATATTTTTATGAGTATGGAATTAAATGAAATAAGAAATAAATTGGATTTATTTGAAAAATGTATTAATAATCCGGAACTTCTTATGTCAGAATCATTTGCTGATGAAATTACGAAATATAGTTTATTTTATAATATAACAGAAAATGGAAAGAGTTTTTTTGATTATTTATTAAGTTATCTTTATAATATCAGTGCATTTAAGGATACAAAGATAAGAATTGAATTAGATAAAATATTTATAACAATTCCTTCACTTGATTCTATTAATGGCCTTATTCTTTATGATAAAATTATAAAAATTGATATTAAAACTCATACATATACCGTTATGAATGAGGGCATTAATAATTATTCAAAAATAATGAATATGAAGTATTCTTTTGAACCATATGAATTAAATGGATTTCTTAAAAAATTTGAAAATTATTCAATTAAGAAAAGATTTTCTACAGCTTATTCTTGTCTACATAATAAAGATAAAAATATCAAAGTAAGATTATCAGATTTTTTATTTTGTTTATTTGTTTCTAAAGGATATATTTCAAAAATTCTTAATAAAGAATATGAGAAACTAAATACTTCAAATAAGTGTTTGAAAAAACGATATGATGAAAATATTGCTTTACAAAAATATTATCTTGAAAAAGCCCCGGAGCATATAATAAAAATTAAAAATAAGCAGGATGAAATTATAAAATATCTTTATAAGTATAATTTTAAAGAACAAAAGAGGTAAAAGTATGAAAAAAGAATATGAGAGAATATATTTAATTGATTGTGAAAATATTGGATATTCATTTTATAGTAGTCCAAATGATTTAATCTATTATTTTACAAATAGTTCAGTAAAAGAATTACCTTTTATCTGTAATGAAAATGAAATACATATGTGTTTTAATCATAATGGATGTAAAGATGCTTTAGATTTTATTTTGGATACTTATTTAGGATATTTGATTAAAAAATATGGAGAAAATACTGAATATTTCATAATAAGTAATGATAAAGGATATGATAATATTTCAGCTTTTTGGCAAAGTTTAGGATATAAGGTTTATACTAATCCACATAAAATAAATAAAGTCCTAAATGAGGCAAATACAAAGAATAATTCTAATGCCAAACATGTAGATTGTGATGAAATTATTCATAATCTTTCATCACAATATAAAACAAAAATAAATAATATTATAAATTCATGGTTAATGTCAAAGGCTAAAGAAAAAAGAATATTATTAAAAGAGTTAAATAGATGTCTACAAAATACACTTGAAAAAAAAGAAATTAAGATAATATGCGATTATTATTATAATAATTATATTTGATTATTTTTGGGAGAAGCAGTATTTTAGCTTTCAAAAAGGAGAGATAGATATGGAAAAGCAAAAAGATAAAGAAAATGAAATTACTGTTATGGAATCAAATATTTCTGTTGGTACATTATTGTTAGCGATTGCATCAGTATTTTTAATAATTAAGGCAATCAAAAGGAGAAGAACAAAATGAGAATTCAGGATTTTTGTGATATGAAGAAGTTTGAAGATATCATGAGTAATTGGGCTAAAAGTACAGGACTTGCTACTGTAGCTGTAGGAGCAGATGGAAAATATATAAGTGATTGTTATAATTTTACTGACTTTTGTATAAAACTTACAAGAGGTACTAAAGAAGGATGTAAAAGATGCGAACAATGTGATAGAGAAGGAAAAGGAGTATATAAATGCCATGCAGGATTAGTTGATTTTGGCATTCCTCTTATGATAGATAATATACAGATTGGTTCTGTAATAGGTGGACAAGTATTACCTGAACATCCTAATGAAGAAGCTTTTAGACAAGTTGCAAAAGAAATAGGAATTAATGAAGATAAATATATTGATGCTTTACATAAAGTGAATGTAAGAACTGAAGAACAAATAGAATCAAGTGCTAAATTATTAGGAGAAGTTCTTAATAACTTTATAAATGCAGAATATAATGCTAAAAAGAATATTTCCCTAATTAATAAACTTACTAATGCTATTTCAGAATGTCAGGATTTAGTAAAGAAAATACAAGAGGATAGTAAAGGTCTAAATGGTATTCAAAGACGACAGAATATATTATCTTTAAATGCCTCTATTGACGCTGCAAGAGCAGGGGAAGCAGGAAAAGGATTTACCGTTGTTGCAGGAGAAGTTCAAAAACTTGCTAAAAATTGTAATACTTTAAATGAATCTATAAAAAAGAATGTTGGGGATATTTCTAATGTCTTAAATAATATTAACCAAAATTAATTATTTTTAATTCGTTTTTGGATATTTATTAACTACCCAAACATACGTTTGGGTGCCGACTTTGACTAAACTAGTAAAAATTTTTAAAAAAAGTCTTTTTTATTTTATTATTTTTAAATTATTTTTTTATATTACTTACACTATTAATATAAATGTAAATAAAAAAGGATAAAAAATAATGAAAAGATATAAATGTAGAGGATTTTATTATATTTATGTATTAGTAAATGATAATAATTTTGTAAAAATAGGAATTACCAAAAATTTTGAAAATAGAAAACAATCTCTTAGTGGTAGTAATGGAGGAGGTTCTAAAATTGTAGATTATTTTGTAAGTCCTAAAACTTATGTATATAATATTGAAAAAATAATGCATGATAAATTTAAAGATTATCGTATTCCTAATACAGAATGGTTTAAAGGAATTGAATTTAATGAAGTTGTAAAACAATTGCAGGAATTATTAGCATCAGAATCTTATCAAAGAATTAACGAAGAATTAAAATTAATTAACTTAGCAATTTAAAAATAAAGGAGATTTTATGTTTGATTTTTTTATAAATATTGGAACTAATTCAATATTTTTACCATTATTATTATTTGCTTCAGTAATTATTATATTCGTTTCAATACCATTATTTATTATTTATATAGCTGAAAATAAAAAAAAGAAAAATTTGTTTTTATCTCTTTCAATAATTGGAACAGCATTATTTATAATTGCTATATCAGTTTTACTTGGTTTAGAAAAAGAAACAAATGCAAAAATAACAAATATACAAACTATCGAAAATAGAAATAATTATTATTTGCTTTCGATAGAAAGTGAAAAATTAGGAAATACAGACTATTTAGTAGAAAAAAGAAACACAGAAATAAGTGGGTTTAATAAAGACAACATAAAAAATATGAAGGATATAGATTGTGCTATAAAATATATGAATTTTTCAGATACTAAAATAATAGAGAAAGTAGTAATTGATTTTAAAGAATAATAATATAGTTTGAATATAAGAAAAAATAAAAAAGAAAGGTTTTATAAACTATGAAAGATATATTATACAGCATAATAACAAATTCAATATTTTTAACAATTATTGAATCTATTTTTGTTTTGGTTATATTTGTGAGTTTACCAGTATTTATTATAACTATTTTTTATTTTATGTATGAAAAACCGATAGATGGAAAATATATGTTTAGTAAAAAAGTATCAATAATTTCACTAATACTATCTATTTTATCAATAGTTGTTTTTATTTATTCACTAGGAATATCTTATAAGCTAAATACAAAAACTAATGCAGAGATAATATCTATACATCAGGATTTTTCTCACAATAATTCATATATCATTGAACTTAAAAGCGATGATTTAGGATATATATATACAAGCATAGGAAAATCTATTATTGAAATAGAAAATGTTGAAAATATCAATAATAAAAATGCTATCAAAAATTGCACAATCTTATACAAAAACTACTCAAATAAAAAACAAATATGTGAAATAAAATTATAATATGATTTTATAGTAAATCTTTAAGAAAGGAAAAATTATGAAATACAAAAAATGTGGTTCAGAAAATATTGTTGTTTGCAGACAGCAGACCTATAAGTATGTTTATTAAACGTAGAAGAATGCTTAGATTGTGATTATCATTGGTATACATATGAAATACCAGCTAGAATATTAAAAATTGACAGGCTTAATCTTCCTGAACAAAAAAGAAGGTGTCAAGGATAATAATATTGAAAACAGTATTTAATTGTAAACGATATTTTGTTGTAATATAATATCAAAAGAAATTAAAAAGTAGTTTGCAATTTTTACGGATTGAAAAAAAATAAAAAAGAATTCTTAATTAAAAAAAATAAAATCCCACTATTATATTAGAAAATACTAAATGATAGTGAGGTTTTTTATTTTGAGAAAAGCTGTAGAAAAAATAATAGAAAAAGCATATAGATATAATTATTCTGATGACATTATTAATATTTTAAAAAGAGAAGATTTAAGTGTGGATATAATTAAAAATATAGATTATTACTATTATAATAATAGAGACTATTATACTTCTAAAGAAATATGTGATGAAATTAATAAAGTATTATCTTTCCCTTTTAATGGAAGTAGTAAAGTATATAAGGAAAAGATAAGCAAGTGTTTACCAATGTATCTAGGAAAAGATACTTTATTAGGAAATTCATTAGATAAAAGACGTATTTTTTATCTTAAAGACTATAATAAGTTTAACTGTGTATATGTCGCTCTTTTATATAATCATATTGATTATAATGTGATTAAAAAGGTTTATAAATTTATAAATGAAAAAAATAATGATAATGTGTGGTATTTAGCACACAGTATATATAATTTAAAAAACAAAAATAATATTAATTTTTTAATTGATGTATGGTTAGAATGTTCTTCATTAAATTTTAATTGCCTAAATATTTTTGATAATTTTACAATTTTAATAAGAAATACAGATAAAATAATTGAATATACTGATATAGATATAAAGAAGTACATAACAGAAACTGATGGGTATTATAATGTTGATTATTATTCATTTTATAGCGATTATATTTTTACCCCTAATGAATTGGTAAAAAATATTATTAATAGCTTCAATATAGATGGGATTTTTAGAATTAATCCATATAATAACTATATTGGTAATCTTGTTCCAATAGTAAAATTCAATAATAGATATGTCGATGAAAAAATAATAAATCAATATATAGAGTTAGTAAATAAAACAAATACAACACTAACATTAGATTTACCAAGTAGTGATTTTGAAATATCAGTAAAACAAAACAGCATATTTATTTCTCTTGTCACTTATTACAAAATAGAGATATATGAATATCAGTTTAATCATAATAAGCCTATTTTTCAGTATAATATAGTAAAGAAAAGTAAAGATACATTATCTTTATTTATTCCTGAAGATGGTCATATATACATTAAAAATACAAAGACTAATAAATATTACCCTTTACCAATAAAGCAGTTAATTAAGCTTAAAGAGTATAAATACAATGATGAATTTATTAGATTTATAAACTTGTATGTGGATTATTTAATAAGTAAGAACCCTTTTATTAAGGATGCTATAAACGATTGTAAAGACAACTGTTTAATTCCATTAAGTGTAAATGAATGTATAATGTATCATAATAGAGCTGAATTAATTAAAGCTAAATATAAAACAGCAAGTAATATTAATATTGATTGGAATAAAAGAAACTTAAATTTAAGTTATCTTTATATAAAATCTTTACCTTATGTAGATGATAAAGGAAAAGAAATACTTAAACAGATAAAAGATATTGATTTTAGTATGATAAACAGTAGACATAATTATAAAGATAAAGTAAAAGATTTTCTTTCCTATATAATATATAAAAATATACAAGATAATCTTAATAAAGATACAGAAAAGGAAATAAATAGTGAGCTTTCTATTCTTCCTGATATTATTGAGGGTGAAAAAGAGTCATTGATAAGATATGAAGAAGAATTAGATGAAGCAAAATATCTTATTTATGATTATGTAAATATGCTTATGTTTAATACAGCAAGAAAGAATAGAGAAAAGATTAAGCTAAACATAAAATCAATAAATGAGATTAGAAATAAGCACGATAATATCACAACCTGTACCAATATTAATAAAAAAACTCATTCAGTTAAAATTAAAAAGGATAGTGTTTTTAATGAATTAAGAAATATTTTACCAAACACTTTTGAATGGATAAAAACAAGAAAAAGACTTATTTTAGAAACAAAAATACAACATCATTGTGTCTGGAGCTATGCAGATAAAATAACAAATGATAAATGTGCTATATATTCATATGTTGATAAAGATGGCAGTAAGAGTATTGACGGTATTCCTAAAAGATACACGATTGAATTTGGATTTAATAAAAATACGTGTCAGTATTATGTGCTACAAACTCAGGGCAGATATGATAGTGTTAATGCTTCAAATATGGAAAAATATATAAATGAAATATTAGATACTTACTACAATAATAAATAATAAATATAATTTTTTTTAGTTGCCTATTCATTTAGGTGCCTTTTTTTTACCCTTAATACACTATTATAATAGATTAATAAATAATAAAAGAGAGAAAATTATCATTTCATTGGAAGAAAGGAAGGCCAATATGGAAAGATATGATATAGAAGAATTGGTGTTGGGGTTTGCTGATATTGTGAGGGAAAATAGATATTTAAGACAGGAGAATACCAGATTGAGGGAAGTTGAAAAAGAGTACCATCAATCTATTGTAGACAGATGTAGAGAAAGTGAACAGGCAAGCTTAAATATGTTTAAAGCTGCATGTGTCGGAATCGCACAAGGTAAAAATGATATGGAACTTGCAAGAGATTTAGTTGAACATTTATAGCAGACTAAATTCGCATTTACTAAGGACTGGAAATAATAGAAAGGATGATAAATATGGCTTATATATTAGGAAGATTAATTTCATGGAATGTGAAATTTGAAAAAGTAGATAACTTAACTGTAAGAGTGTATGGCAATTTTGATGGATTTTCTGTAGTTAGAGAATCGAAACAAGAAAACTATGTTGAAGTAGATGGAAGACTTATGGATTATGAGGATTTTGAAAATTGGATTTATGAAATAAAAAAATAATTAATGTGTGTTTTGAAATTAGAGGTAAGAGAAATGAGTAAAAGCAATTATGAAAAATATGCTGAAGTCAAACAACAAGAATTATTGCATAAAGAAAGAAATCTACAGCAGGCAATCAGTTGTCTAAGGGATAGACGAAAGTTCGCATCATTGCAATGTATTGATAGTGCAATAGATTTTGTCGCTGACTTATACGATTTATCCATTGATGAAGTGAAGCGAGTAATGGATGGAGAAGAATATTGGTGTATATAAAATCGCATTTCTTTAGAGGAATGGAGGCAAATGAAGATAAAAAATATAAAATGTCCTGAGAAATGCAAAAGTTGTGAATATAGAAAAATTATTGACTATATCAGACCATATAATTTTTGCAAAAAATTAAATGTATCTTTTTCAGGAAGTGAGCCAAAATCATTTTTTAAATGTGGGAAAAAATGAATGAATCTAAGATTTCATTAAAAGATTGGAGATTAATATTATGAAAATTTATATTGTTGAAAAAGAATCAAACACAGGTGATGGATTTTGGCAAAATGATGGTATAATCCCATGCATAAATGAAGAAGTTGCAAAAAGAGAAATGAGAAAAATGATTAAGGAGACATCTGAAGGCGATTTTGAATTTTCAGAAAATAATACAGTTGCAATAAGCAAAAACGGATGGGTGAGAATTAGTTTTTATAAACTAACTGTAGTAGAATAGTCCCTGAAATTCGCATTTTTTTAGAAGATTGGAGGAATACAAGATGAAAAAATCAAACATTAGAGTATTTGGAGAAATCAGTATTGCACATGTCAAAAAGAGAGGGTTGTTTTCATATGTAGTTGTAAGAGACTTTGATAAAAAGGTACTTGCAAAATCTTTTTCATTTAGAAAGTACATGAATGATACTATTCGTACAATGTATACGGGAGAGTATTACGCAACAGGCGATTATATATTGGTTGCTGATACTGTAAATGGAAACAAAGAAATTTATAGATGGCATTGAAACTAAGATTTATAAGAATTTTATTTTATTGATTAATAATAGGAGATATATTATGAAAGTTTATATTTTTGTAACACCCGGAATGGCTGAAGAAAAAACAACATTTACATTAGCATCTTCAAAAAAAGAGGCAATAAAAATCTATTGTAATAAATATAATGAATCAAAAGTTATTGCTGAAAAGAGACTAAAAAAGGAAATTGAAAAATCAGAAATTTTTTACGAATATTTAGCTTAAATAAGACGACAAAATAAATTCATTGATGAAATTAAGGAGGCAGAATGATGACTGAAAAATTTCGATGGATTCCTACAAAAGAAAAGAACCATTCTGAAAGCGGGGGTATATAAATGTACGTTGAATGATGGTAACGTACATAATGTTTTTGGGACACTTTATGCAAATGGATGGTTTTGGGAGTTTGGAAGAGAATTAGAAATAAGATTTCGAGTAGAGCTAGGGATTACACCTGAAGTAGTTGCATGGTTTCCAAATCCAGAACCATATAAATGTTGATAGAAAGAAGTTAAAGTTAAAATTAAAGAAGTATGGCCAGCAAACACTAAATTTGAGAATCCCATATAACAAGGGAAATTCAGCAATGCAAGGAAAGTGAGGAAAAATAAATGAAGGTAAATGGATATAATATCACAGATTTTGTAGTAACAACATATGCAGACATGTTTCAGAGGAAAGCAGTTCTTGCTTATACATCAGATGGAGAATGCTATGGCGATGTAACAATTAATATTCCAGAATTACCACTTGATAAGGGAGAATCTTTTTTAAACGCAAAATCTCCTAATTTGATTAAAGCGATGGTTGAAAGTGGGTATCTTGAAATCACCGGAGAAGTAAGGATAAACTACGGTACTTATAAAGTAGGCAAATTCACACAAAAATTTTTTGATGAATTTGAAAATGAAAGTCTTGACAATTTAAAATATGATGAATATGAAATATAGTAAAATTGACGCTAAAGATGATGCAATTAGAATTGTGGCGATAGATGGGCTGAAAGGAATAGAACTGCGATAGAAGCATAATAAATGGATATTTCATAAGAAGGTAGGTAAAAGTTATGTATAAATGGATGTATGACAGAATGGTGACAGAATACAGTAAAAGGTCAAAAGAAGAACTTATACAGGAGATTATGGCATTAGAAGAACATATGAAAAAGCTGCTAAAGTTTATGAATTAATTGAGATAGCAGAAAGTAGTTAGAATTATGTAAAAAATGGAATTGCGGAAATCAATAATGATTTAAGATGTACTACGGTATTAGAAGATTTTAAAAACAAAGTTGCCAAAGCAACTGATAGTAATGATAGTATCTGAAATGCGTGTTTCATTGTAGGAGGTGTTGATTTGAAAAGACAGAATATTAATAGAAAAAATAATATGATGGAAACAAGAATTGATGGAATTAACGAATTTGCAAAGGAAACAGTAAGTAATCTTCTTAAAAAATATCCAGATATAGATTTTTACGATTTAATGTTTCAATTTGAAATGCAATTCAGACATGAATACTTGAAGGCTATGTTAAAAGAAACATCAGAGTAAATTTACATTTTTTTTAGAAGATTGGAGTAAATTATGATAAATTTTGATGAACAATATGAAACATTACATTCTCCTTTCAGTATACAAAAACATAAAGAAATATTTGTAAATTATTTAGAAATTATTATTTTAGAAAATGGAACTATTGAATATGCCGTACCTTCTCATCAGGAACGATTAATAAAATACGCTTGTGATAAATTGAATATTTCAAGAGATGAATTAGAAGAAAAGTGTCCTAAAGAATATTATTGTGATTTTATTATTTGGTTATCAAAAATTACAGGAGCATGTGCAGTTTGGAATAATTATGTTCAAGGATATAAATTTTCTGAAGCACAAATATATTCTTTAAATATGTTGAGAAATGAAGGTTTATATACAGGATTTATTCCCGGAGATAAAGAAGAAAATAGATAAGATATTGGATAAAATAATATATATAAATATATATTTTATGAACAACATAAAATATTTGTATAAAAGGATAAATAAAAATGATAATTAATGACATAGAACATAATAAATATGCTTTAAAATTTAATGAAACAGGAATACAAATTCCTATTAAATATATTAAAGTTGGGTTGAATAATTTGATATATATGTGCAAGGAATATATAAAAAATAATGTAGCTATATGTCATTTTGATGAAAAACCAATAAAGTTTACGCTTTGCTTAACAAATGATGATGCTTATGTTATTCGTAACGGAAATATTTTAAGTCTTATAAAACTTAAAGAAACTCCAATAGAAATTATTCATGAAATTATTAATGATATTTGTGATTTAGATATAAATGATACGGATTATTTTAATGATAATTATAATTTGGCAATATTAATTAATGATTTTAAAAAATATAAAAATTCTTTATAATATATATTTAATAAAAAAGAAAGGAATTATATGAAACAATTATCTAAAAAAGATATAGCTTTTGAAAAAGAGAGAGTAAAATTTAGACAAGAAATAAGAAATCTTACTAAAGAAAATAAAGATAAAGAAGAAACTATTAATAATCTTTTGCAGGAGAATATGAAACTTGAAAATAAGATAGAAGAACAAAAGGATTGGATAGAACGATTATTAGAGTATTGCGATTTAAGTGAAGATGAATTTATAAGAATGAAAAATAATTGTAATATAAATAATGCAATAGGAAAAATATTGGCAAGTTGTTTTAGATAAATACAATAGAAAGGAATAAATAATTTTATGTTAAAGAGGAGAATATATAAAATTATTAGTTACCTATTAATTTAGGTAGCTTTTTTTTGAGCTTAATACACTATTATTATAAGAAAGGCATTTAAAAATAATTTTCAACTTAAAAGGAGAGTTTATTTATGACATATCTTGAGCAATATATAGGACACAAAGCTTCAAAAGGAAGAGTATGATGGGGTAAATAAACAGTAATTACAATAAAAAGAAAGGAATAAAGATATGCTAAAGAAATATTTAGAGCTATTAAGTAAAGCGGTAGGCAGCTTTAAAAACTTAGGTAAAGGTAATAGCTGGGCTGATTATTTTCAAACAGTAGGCTTTGAGTTTTTAGTTTTGCTTATAGGAATAGCTATTATTATAGGCATCATAGTTGTCTTATTTGGCCCTTATAAGGGTACTAAAAAGATTAAACAATTTATAATAGGTAAATCTAAGTTACCTTTACTTAAAAATATCATAGGAGATTATAATAAAAAGATAGAAGATATTATTAAAAATGTTGATAAATGTACTGATATACTGATAGATAATGCTCACAATTACAACAATAAGTATATCAATAAAGATAGTGAACAGTATACATTTTTAATAGACATTATTAACAATATTAATAATAGTCTTAATGAGATAGGATTATTTCAGTATGATGAAAAATTTTGCGATAATGAAATAACAAAATATCTTGATTTATCTATAAATATTGAAAATGAAGAATTAAGAAAGAAATTATGTTCTTTAAGACATCAACTTTGCAAATATACGATTAACAATAAAGCTACATTGCATTTTGAAAATAATGAATTTGGGAAAAATGAATTTGCATTAAATAATACTTTAAGTGATTTCTTAAATGTATATATCAAGAAGAATAACAATATTGATATTGATGTTAGGACATTAGTAGATAAGAAAAAGAGATTAATTATAAGTATTATAGCTGTATTAGGTTTGTTTTATATCGTATACGCTATGATTGTTGGTCCTCTTATTATGATGTTATTTTAAATGAAAGGAAAATTGTAAATATATGAAGAAAAGATTATTACCAATATTGATATGTTGTGTTATTATGTTTTGTTTTACTGGTTGTGAATTTACAAATGAAGGTTATTTATTAAATTCCTTTACTGAAAATACTTCAAACGATAATGAGGAAGAACAGAATAATACTACTCCAATTACTTATTTAGCAATGTTATATGACAACAACGGAAACAATTTTCTTAATTTTCAAGGAAATAATTTTGAAATTACTCCTAATAAAGTAACAAAATGGGGATATAGTACAGGAGGAAGTTGGCATTCTTATTATGAGACAAGTTCAGTAGTAACAATTAATGTTGATGGAAATTATATTGAAACTTGTGGTAGTACAGTTCTTTTCAAAGATACAAGATTAGAAATGTATGATGTAGGTAAGGTGTTAGAAACAGGAACAGATACAATATATTCCTCTGATAGTCCTGTAAAATTAAGGCCAACAAGCAATATGGATGAATATTTAAGCCTTAGATATTGGTGGAAGAATTTACAGGAAAAAGGGCAGAATGGCAGTAAGATTATTTTAATCCAAAGTCAGGATGGTTACAATATTGGGGCATTTATAGGTAATGATGTAACTTGGGAATTAGCAGGAAAATTACCTAAGACTACTAAGATAGTTATTGATGGTAAGGAATTGTATATACATAGATGTAATTTTACGATTATAGATACTAACTTAATTGATAAAGATTAATTGAAAGGAAAAACTATGGAGATAAAGAATACAGAAGTTTATGGATTTGAAGCAGCACTTAGAGGTATGAGAAATCCTCTAAATAGTTGGGGTAATAGCGATAGCTATTATAATAAAGAAAATAATCAATATGTAATTGGAAATAATGATATGAAGCTTGCACAATCTCTTATTAAAAGTGGTTCGGAACATTGTAAATTTTTACGAATGATTCATGTTTCTGCTGATTTTGATATGCCAAGATATTTTTGGAGTGAATTCGATACATACCATTATAATACTAAAAATAGCTGTTCAACTATGCATAAGTTACTTAATAATGATAATCCCATTACTCTTGATATGTTTGCAACTTGTGATGAGGATGAGTATATTTGGAATGAGATTATTGAAAGACTTGAAGAATTAAGATTAGAGTATAAAGAAATACAATCTACTACAAAAAATGTTAAAGAAATGAATAGATTACTTCTTAGAGCTAAAAGATTACTTCCTGAAGGTATGTTACAGATACGTACAGTAGATACAAATTATGCTGAACTAAGAAATATGTATTTTCAGAGAAGAAATCATAGACTACATGAAGAATGGATAGATAATTTTTGCAAATGGGTTAAAAGTTTACCTTATGCTGATGAATTGATATGCTATGAATAAGTGTTATCTATTTTAGTAGTGATTATATAAAGAAAATGATTATTGTAAAACTTATAAAAGCTTTTATGAATTAGGAAGAACTTTTGCCTTTGATAAAATGGATGCAGATACAATATGTAAAGAATTAAATATGAAGAACTAACTATTTTTATAATTTAAGCAAAGGAATTATTATGGAGCATATTATTATAAACAGTAATAAAGAACAAAATAAAGATATTCATATTTCTTTTAATTCAATTAAATGCGAAGAATGTGATTATGAGTTTTGTGAATTACTTTTATTTTGTAAAGGTAAGAATATAGATAAAAATAATTTATAAGAAAGGACTATTATTATGTCTAGTGTATTAGATTTAAGTGAATATATCGTCTGTTATAGCAATATTAAAAAATATAGTATTTCTTGTTTAAAATTATAAAAAAATATATATAGGTGAGAAAATTGCATTTAAGGGTGAAAACGAAAAAGGGGGATTTATAAATAAAAGCGAAAGAACAATAATCGTTTATCAATTTGTAAATGCCGATTAGTTTACTTCTGAAGGATTGTGTTTTGTTAGTTTTGTAAGAGATGAATATTGCCAGATAAATTTAAAGTTTAAGAATTAAGGGGAAAATAAATGAGTTTAGAAACCAAAATAATGATTTTAGTTGGTATAGGAAGCGGTATAATCTTGGGAATACCGTTTACACCGATAGTTTGTCTTATAAGACATGTTTTAATAGTACCGTTTAAACATAAAAAAATCCTTGAAAAAGCAAAACGGGAAGGACATGTTGTCAAAGCAAAATTGATAAAGGCTACAGACGCTCCGGGGGAAGGTGGACTTAAAGACAGTAGCAGATATATAGGTTTATATACGTATGAATATAATAATAAAACCTATAAAGTACATTTAGAAAGTCAAGCCCCGATACAGGAAGAACTTACATTATATTTTGAAAGAAATCCAAGAAGGGCAGTTAGAGAAAGAGCTTTGGGACTGCATGAAAGTCCAATAATTTTATGTTACTTTGTTTCGGCATTAATTATGAGTGCAGTTATGATATATATAGGAGTTGTATATGGATTCGGATGGTAAAAAAATAATTAATAAAAAGGAGGAACTTAGAGATGAAGACTATGTATTTTAATGATTGTAGGATTATGTGGTTGTGATGAAAGTAATTAATAAAACGGTATGGGTCGAAACTGAAAAATATAGAGCTGGATATGGGCTTTAGTTTACTCAGGAATATGATGAAAATGGAAAGCCGGTTATATATTCTGGAGATTTAGAAGAGTTAAAAGAAAGATATAATGTAAAATAGTATAATATTTTTCCCCTTGATTAAATTTCAAGGGGATTTTTTTATAATAAGGTAATTTTTATTTTCCACTATTATATTAAATAGTATTTTTAATTATAAAGGAGAAATGATTTATGAATGTAAATGAAATACAAAATAAAATACATAATACTTCATGGCAGTTTAAAAATCTTAATAAGTATATGCCAAATTATAGAGTTTTAGTAAATACTTCAAATAATTTAACAGCCATATCAGATAAGACATATGATAAATGGACTTTATTTATTAATGTAAATGATACTTATTTTAAAATTTATTCACCATTGAATATAGATGATATTATAAAAATAGATAAAGATAAAGTTGTATACACTGAAATACATAATACATATTATAATGATTACGAGAATAAATATTATATTGACGCTTGGAAATCAAATAAAATGAATGAAGAAGGAAAAGTTATAGCTAAAATTGATTTAGAAGGCAATATTGAAATATTAGATAAAAATGTCTTATGTGATAAAAATGCTTTAGAAGCTATAAAAGAATGTTTATATAAAACAAATATTTATATATGTAATAAGGATAATTATGATTATGAAAAATAAGTTAAAAAATATTTGTAATTGTTCTTAAATAAAGACAATAAAATAATTTATTTTTTTCCTCTTATATACACTATTATATTAAGAAACATAGTTTCTAAAAAAATATGTTTTTAAAACAAAGGAGGACCAATTATGGTTAATGTGATTTGTAATCAGGGAAGACTTGATGTAAAGGGAACTGTTGATTTAGGATATTTAGGAAAATATTCAAAGATTAATATTGATGAAGATTATATCGAATCAGAAATAACAGAAGATTTAGCAAAAGAAATCGAAAATAATATTAATGAATTGGAAACAAAAGTTCAGAATAATTTAAAAGAATTTAATAATACTTTTTTGTATCATGTCTTAGATTATATGGTATCTATTGAATTTCCTTTTTGGAAGATTGATAAAATAACTAATAAAAAAGATATTTTAAAGAATCCTGAAGAATATTATTCGGAAGAACTGCAAAATATATGTCCTAATTTATATGATGAATATATGTTTGCTTCTATCAATGGGGAAAAGAATAAAACAGATATTGAAGAATTAATGAAAAATAAATTACCTGCTTTCAATATTGATAATTTTATTTCTCTTATAAAGCCAACAATTTTAACTTATGATACGATAAATTTTTGTGCTGAAATGGATAATACACTTGGTAATGAAATTTTTTATGGCAATGCAGAAATTTCTGATGAAAATTCTTATATCGAATTTCAGGATGTTGATGTTTGTCTTGAAGTACTTGAAGATTATGAAAATTCTTTAGATGAGGATGAAGAAATGAATTTATAATTATTAATACTAAAAAAGAGTTCTATATATTATTATAGAACTCTTTTTAGGATATAGTGTAATTAGGTAAAGTGATATTTGTAAAATGAACGCCAGAAATTTACAAATACCATTAAATCAGATAATTAATATAAAATAATGCAAGGGAAGTAAAGCTTATTTTTAAAATATCTAATTTAATCAAAAATATAATAACATATATAAAATAAGAAATCAATTAAATTCAGAAGGAGAATTTTATTATGGATAAAAAACAAATGTATGAAGAATTGAAAAAAGCTGTTTGGGATAATGGAATTGATGCTATTGTTGACTTATTAGGATATGATATTAATTCTGAAGAAGATAAAGATGTTATCGAAAATAGAATGGATTTAGCCTTATCCGAAAAATCAGATGAACAGTTGAAAAAATTATATGATAAGTATTGCCAGTATAATGCAACTTATACAACAATCTGGGATGGAGCTTTTAGAAAAAATACGAGAGTATTTGTTAATGATGAAAAGAAAATTACAAATTGGGGATTTACTGACCACACAAATGATGATTTATTAGATAATTTAGATGAAGAATATATAACTATGGATACCGGAGAAAAATATCCTGTATGCAATGAGGATGAAAAAGATGATTATGATGATGAAGAATATATTACATATTAAATTTTGAATATTTAAGTTTCACGCTATATTTTATACGTAATCAGCAGATAAATATTATTTTTATCTGCTTTTTTTATACTCTAATACACTATTATTATATAAGTAAAAAAAGATAATATTACTATTTAATAGGATGTAGAAAGGAAAATTTATTATGGCATATAATTCAGAGAGTATTAACGAAATGTTTTCTACTTTAAAACAGTATGGGTATGGATATACAGAATATAGTCATAAGAATGGAAAATGTAGTATTAATACAGATATTTTATTAAAGGCTATGAAAAAGCAAATTGAAGAAGAAGGAATGCATTTTGTAAAATTATTTATTCCCATATCGGGCTTTTTTATAGAAAAATTTGTATATACAAATGCTCCTGATTATATTATCAAACAAATTTGTGATGAAATAGAAAGGGATGGTCTCCTTGAAGACGCAAAAAAAATTAATGCTGTTTTAGATATATTAAAAGCTAGAGGTTATAAATATAAAATAGTTGATGATATACCTCAATTTAGAGTTTAGAATTATATTTATCAACAGTCCTTAACAAAAATTTAAAAGATTGGAAGAAATATTATGACACAGAAAGCACAAGAATTATTTGAACAATTTTTAAAAGAGTATTGCGATACGGGATATATGTATTCTGGTATGATGCTTTATGAACCCGGGCACATAAGAGAATATAGAGAACTTGAAGAATTAGGATTAATTCAAAAGAGAAATTGTGAAGGTTTTGCATATGAATTGACGGAGATAGAAAGACGCAAACTTATTACGGACTGCAACCTTGAAAAATTATGGGAAAAGAAAGCCAGTTGTTTTATAGTAAATGGTAAATTTGAAGAAATAGAGAAAGTAATGAAATGATGATTTCAGGATTATAGGAGAGAAAACTTATGTATAAAGAATTAAGTAAAGATGAAAATTTTTCAAAATCTTACCCTACATGGATAATTGCATATTGTCTCGATACAAATTCTTTTTTTGTAACAAATCAGAGATATTTCTTTTGGGAATACGATAATGAATTTTCCTGTGAAAGCGATGCAATAAGTTACTTTAAAACTCATTTGGATGAATTTAAAAAAATAAGAAATGGAATTTTAAACTCAACTGGTGGATGGAAAATAAGTAGTGATTTATATTTGGAAAACACAAGAGAAAGTTTCAAAATATAATGAATTGATGATTTACTGCGAAAATGAGGAAAAATAGTATGGATAAATTAGAACAAGCAATGCAAAGTGAAGATTTTTGGGTTGAACTTGCAGATACATCATTTGGTCAGGTCATACTTCATGGTAAAAATACGGACAGTATTGCAAACAATGAGTATTATGAGGTATCAAGCGAGATTAATACGGATGGAGATTTTGCTATTACTTTCTTCAAGACTTATGAGAAAATGAAGAAATGGTTTGATGAATGGCAGGGTGAAGGATTTTACAATTACCTTGTTGAATTATATGAAAAGCAACTAAGTAAATAAGAGTTTCTTTGGAAGATTGGAGGAATATTACATATGAAATTGAAAACTTGTATGGAGATAGGAAAAAGTTGCGGATTAACAAAAATAGAAGAATGTTATGATAATATTTATCTTCATTCTTCTATGATATTTAAATATCAGGATATAAACAAAGAAATTGAAGAATTGCAAAGGGATATATTCTATCATGAACCTGATTTATTTTGCAAAATTTTTGATGCTGATAAGAATAAATTATTGGAAAATGGATGGATGATACAGAAAACATCTATGTAATAGATGATTCTTTGTATATGGAATTTTGGAGATGTGGTACAACATTTTTTATGAATATGTAAGTGAAGATAAAAGAATGCATATTTGGAATATGGGGAAAGTTAATGAAATGAGGATTTACTCGGAAAGAGAGGCAAATAATATGGTAAGAAAAATTAACAATAGATTATATAAAATCAATACATATGCTTCTGCACACATTATTGAAATAGATGACAATTATGATGAAGAAGTACAGAAGTTAAGAAAAGAAATTCAGCTTGACAGTCTTGGATACAAATTAAATTTACTTGTATATCTTGCCACATTAACAGTACAAGGCTATGCGATTTTAAGCGTAACGGAATTTAACATTGATGGAAGTAAAACTAGAGTTGCTTATGCAAGTAGCAAGGATTTTAAAAAGATTGTTAAGTATTATTCTAAGAAGAAAGTATAGGAAACGATGATTTTACTTGGATTAGAAAGTGAGGAATAACATATGAAAGCAAGAGCAAAACATGATGTCAAAGTGTTAATGGAAGATAACCGCTTCAGTAATTTCCTAAAAGGTAATGAATACAGATGTATGAAGCATAATGATAATATGATACTTATTGATGAAGATAAATGTGGGTATCGAACAGATATGAAATCATTTGATGAAGATTTCGAGATAGTATAGGAGTAAAAATATGGAAAATGGACTTTATCATATAAAGAATAACAAAATTTATAAAATGTCCCTAAATGAGCCTATGAAGCAGATTGGAGTCGTAGCAAGTATTGATGACAGAAACAATCTCATAGATGGTTTTGAAAATGAACTTATCAATAAGATAGAATCAAAATATTGTCAGGGAGATTTGACAAGTCAATATATTGGAATGCAAACTTGTGAATGGATTAAAGAAATTGCAGAAACAATGAAGCAATGATTTACTGATTTAGAAAATGAGGTAATAATATGGTAAGAAAATTTAACAATAGCTTATATAAATCTTAATTGGGAGAATACAAAATGAAAAATAAATTTTCAGGGATTAATAGAATAGTTGGAACTGTATATAGTAATATGAATTGTGACGAAGCATTAGGAAAAATATATACACATATAACAGAAAGTAAAAGAACAAAGAAATTAAATAGTTATTTTTCAATAGTTGCTAACCATTGTCATGTATTAGATAATAATGCAACAAAAACATTTAATTCTATTGAAAATAAATATTTAGATGTTTTATGGGATGAAGCTGTAATCTACATTTTAAATAAATTACCTAAAGCATATCATATTTTTTCAGTAGATGTTGCGATTAGTATTATTGTAGATATGTGCAGACAAGTAGATAACTTAAAGGATTATGAATATGAATTATAAAATAGGCGATACAGTAAAAATTATTATGAATATATCAAAAAAATGGAGTAGAGTAGTTAATTGTGAAATTACAAATAAATATATAAAAAATAATATCACTTATTATTCAGTAAAAGAAATAAATGGTATATATAGATGTAGTAATATAAAGAAGAATAGGTTTATAAGCTAGATTAAGAGGTGATTATATGAAAGATATGCTGCTTAAAGCTATTAATTATGAAATGGCACAATTAGGAAATACTGATGTTGTAGTTAAAAATATACATTTCTTTAGAGAAGAAAATAGACAGTATGCATTTGCAGATGTTTCCTATATTTTGTTTTTAAATGGATGGGATAAAAGAATTTATCATAAAGATATGATTTTTGTATTAGCTGATGAAAAAGAGAACAGATGGTTAAGTCCTATTTTTGGTTAAAGAGATAATAAGGAGAAAGATATGCTATATTGTGATGATGTTACATTAGAAGAGTATGATGATAGCTATTGTGATAGTTGTATGTTTTGTATGGTATATCCAGAAGAATAAATAAAGTCACAGCTTTAGAAATGGAGAATGCTAATGACAATAGAACAGATTGCAGAAAACGCTCCTTTGATGAAAAAGGAACAAATTATTAACGAAATTAAAAAGCTTATCAAAGAAACAGAAGAACAGATGTTGGTAATACTTTCTGAAACCGATTATGAGGATTTTTACAATACAGCTAAAGATTATTGGATAGCCTATGATATGCCAGTAAAGGGAAATGTAAAGGATATTCACGAATGTATGTGGAAAGCATTTGAAAAAGCTGGATTTTTTAATGTTCATAGTAAAAAGGAATTTTTAAACTTTTCTAAATTCTTGTATAAAAAATATGGAGTTTTAGATTGCTTATATAATGAAATGATGAGATAAATCATAATAGGAGAATAAAATACTATAAGAGGTCGATTGAAAAATTAAACATTTTATTTCTAATAAGAATAACAATTAAAACACTATGAATATCAAAAAAATGTCAGTTGTTGATATAAAGTTAATATTAAAATATTGGGCTTATATATGATTTATAAGCCTTTTTTTGTGCATTTTTTACACTATTATTATTAGTAGCATAAAAATATATAACAATAATGAGGAGAAAAAGATGATTACAAGAGAAATGATTGAAAATGGATTTAAGACAGGTAAAATTTCTATTGAAGAAGAGTATGGGGGATGTATTGGAATTTGTTGTAAGATTGGAGATATGGCTTTTTATTTTGCTGGTGTAGAAAATGGCAATTTAACAAAAGAAGAATATTGGAATTCATACACACTAGATATGACAATAAATATGATTTTTGATATTCTTAAAGATTCTAAATCAGCAGAGGAAACTGGACTATATGATTGGGAAATTGGATATTATGAATCTATTTTAAACGATAAAGAAAAATTTAATCATCAAGAGCAAGATAATGAAAATTATTTTGAAGAACTTAATGATTATTTAGATAACTCTATGGAAATTTAAATTAATAAAAATAAAGAAAGGAATAAGTATGATAAATATAATAGATGTTAAACCAGATGATAAACTAAACAAAACAAACTTATTTTCTAATGCTGATAAAGGCAATAAAGATATTACTTTTAATGACCTAAATAAGCTTCTCAATAGCTTTCCCGGAGCGTTTATTGGCCGTAATATGGAATTAATAATTAATGATAAAACACACGCTTATATAAGCCTTTTAAACTGCAAAACAGTGCTTGATATAAAATGTAAAATATTAGAAATATTATCAATAGAAGCTAGTTCATCATTACATTTTAAAACAGAAAAGAAAAATAATGAGTATCATCAAAAATTAACAGCTTATATTAATGATTATTTAGGAACTAATTTTAGTGTTAATGATATGAATGATATTGATTGTTATTTAGGAAAGGGAATTAATCACGAAAAAACTAAAGAATTCATTTTAAGTGATTATAACCCTTCAATTTTAATAAATAAAGAAATAAACTATGAAAGGTAGAAAAATATTATGGGTAAATTAACTTTTATATATGGAACAGTAGGTAGTAGTAAAACAGCAACATTACTTATGGATGCTTATATGTATGAACATAATCTTAATAAAAAGGTATTAATGATAAAACCTAGTATTGATACAAGAGATGATGTTATAAGGTCAAGAGTTGGTTTAGAAAGACCTTGTTTAAAAATAGATAAAAAAGATAATATCAAATATAGCGACACAGATATTATTATTGAAACAAAAAGTGGGTTCACACATATTCCTGATGTAGATGTAATAATGGTAGATGAAGCACAATTTTTAACAGAAGAACAAGTTGAAAGTTTATATGATATATCTGTAGATTATAGAGGTGGTATTGAAGTAGAAACTTGTGGGCTTAAAGATGATTTTAGAAGAAAAATGTTTACAGGAAGTGCTGCTCTTTTATCATTAGCAGATGAAATTAGAAAGATTGATACTTTATGTTCTTGTGGTGAAAAAGCTATTGTTAATGCTAAATATGAAGATGGTGAGTTTTCTTTAAATGGTCCTCAAGTAGGAATTGAAAAAAGTCTGACGATAGATAACAAGAAAATAGATTATAAACCGATGTGTAAAGATTGTTATGAAAAAGAAAAAATAAAATTTTATAGAAGAATTACTAATAAATATAATAATAATGGTTATGAAAAAATGCAAAATAATAAAGAAAATGATATAAAACTTGAGAAAAATATGAAAAACAATTTTAGCGATTATTCTGATTATCCCTTTGAAGAAAGATAATTGAATATAATATAAAAATAATAAATGTATTTTTTGATTTATAATATCTGCTTTATTTTTGATTGAATAAAGTAGATATTTTTTTATTATATATTGTTTTACATTTTTGAGAAAAAATAGATAAATATTGTTATATATCATGATATAAATTTAGATTATTTTACTTTTATAAAAATATGTCTTTCCTAATATGGTATCGTTTATAATGTATCTTATTTATTACACAATTTTTAAATTATAATTATAATACTATATTTTTATAGTTATCTTTGCATATATTAAAAAAGTCCTTATATAAAACTGAAATATAAAATTACAATGTATCTGGTTTATAATTTTTACTATGATTTTTAGATAGTGATAAATAATAATTGATTTTGATTATATTTTTAATTATTTTAAATACTTCTTTGTTTTTTTGTGTAATAAATATTATTATTAGTATTATTATTAGATATTATTAAAAATAAAGATATTTCTATATATATCTTTTATAATAATTACACTATTCTAATAAATAAAGATATGTAGGATATTATCATAGGAGCAAATAAAAATGGAAACTAATCAGAATATAATAAAAAATGAAGTACAAAATATAATATTATCTCTTGAGGAAGAAAAAAATAAAATTCTTACAGAGCAAAGCATAGTTTCTTCTATTGATTTTGAAACATATAAACCAACTGAAAAACAATGGCATCAGTTAATGGAAATAAATGATATAAGAACTAATAAAATATTAACTTCATGTCTTATTAAGAATATTTTTCCCGAAGCAACAGATATAAGTCTTGGAGCAAATTATATTTATTTTAAACTATATGAAATAGATTGTATGATTTCTATATCAAGAATGAATGAAGTATATGTAACAGGAAAATATAAAAAGGATTATAATTCATTTGAAAATATAGATAATGAAAAATTAGACAAATTTTTTAAAGCTATAAAAGAATTATATTTATTTCATAAGAGAGATATTAATTTTTATAATACAGAAGGGAAAAGAGAAAATAAAATTATTTCATATTCAAAGATAAAATCTAAAATTTCATCAGAGATTAATTTTACTGATTATAATAAAGATGAAGAATTTGAGAGATAAATTATATTGCTATATTTAATCTATTTGATTATACTATAATAAAGTTTAGAATATTGTTTATTTTTTTTGAAATTTTAAATATTTTCGTATATTATTTATTATAAATGCTATTGGTTATGTAAAAGAAAAATACTAGAAAGGGATTATAATATAAAATTATGTATGATATTAATAATCACATAAAAAAAGAACTGTTTAATGAATATAAAGGGTCTGAAAGAAAAAAGACAGTAATATTAGATAATAATAAAAAATATATGTTAAAATTATCTGACCCTATAAGAGAAAAAGGGCATAGAATATCTTATATAAATAATGCATATTCAGAATATTTAGGATGTAAAATTGCAAAATCTATAGGCTTACATGTTCAAGAAGTAATAACAAGGAAATATCAAAGACTATATTTATTTTATATAATCAATCCAATAATACAAATATTTTAGATAAAATAAAAATAGACTATGCTAATTGTAATAAAGAAGAAGAAGAGGAGTTTTTGCAAAAATGACAGATAATGAGCTTATAAAATATTATTCTAAATTTTATGAAAAAGAACGTCTTGTCAATGAACTACAAGAATTTTTAGATAGTAGACAAACTTTTTTAAAAGATAAAAATAAAGAAAATAGTATAATGATGAGAATGGCATTTGATAAAATATATAATTCAACAAAACACCTTTGGTCTTCAGGGCAGATTTCAGAAAGTGATTTCTTTATATTAAAAGATGAATTAAGTAATATTGATAGATAATTTATTTAATTTAATCACATCTAATAAAACATAAATTTTTATATATTTTATAGTATATAAAGGGGCAAATTATGAATTATAATAAATTACATAAAATGGAGAAGGAAATATGCAAGAAGGTAAGAGAACAATAAAAGATTTAACAGAAAAACAGAAAGATAAAATAATATCTGATATTATAGAAGATGTAATCGAATATGGTACAGATAGTTATGAAGATTTAGGAAGAGTTGTAATTATTCAATTAAAAACATTAGAACTGGTTGATTATGGAAAATCAAGAGAAAGACAATTAATGGAGCAATTTGAATGTTTAAGTGCAACATTAGATAAGGTTCAATTTACAAGATTATGTGAAGCTTGTGATTATGATGAAGATGTATTAGAAGACTTTGATAAAGATATTCAAAGATATTATAGAGGAATTATAGGAAATACTAATTTTGTTAGAGCTTTGCAAGAAGATAAAATTGATGAATTTATAGATAAATATGATACTTTTTACAATGGGAAAAATGAGGATATAGAAAGATAATTAGGCTACCCAAACATACGTTTGTGTGTCAACTTTGACTAAACTAGTAAAAAAAATTTTAAAAAGGTCTTTTAAATATATAAAATATAAGAGGAAAATAAGAATGATAAATAAAAGATATAATAATTTATTACAATCAACAGAATATAATTTTTTAAAAAATAATAATTACTTAAATGATAATATATGTCTTTTAGGATTAGGAGGAAGTAGAGCTTATGGAACTAATCTACCTGATAGTGATATTGATATAAGAGGTATTGCTGTAAGAAGAAAAGAAGATATACTTTTAGGAAAGGATTTTGAAAGTATTGTTGATATAGATACTGATACAACAATTTATAGTCTTGACAAAATATTTGAATTATTATCTAATTGTAATCCAAATACTATAGAACTTTTAGGTTTAGAAAAAAACGATTATCTTTACATTAATGAAATAGGAAAAATGATACTTGATAATAAAAATATTTTTCTTTCTAATAAATGTGTTGATAGTTTTAATGGATATGCTACAAGTCAGTTATATAGATTACAACAAAAAACAAATACTGCTTTAACAGAAGAAGAATTAAATAAGCATATATCTAAAGTCTTAAATAATATGCTAATAAAAATGTATGACAAATACGACTTTAATAAAGGGGATATATCTTTTTATGTAGAAAATAAGATTATAAAATGTAATATCCATAAAAATAATATTGACATGAATGATTTAGCAGGAATATTATCAGAGTGTAATAATACATTAAGAGATTATAGAAAAACAAGTAAAAGGAATGAACACGCATTTACTCATAACAAAATAGCTAAACATAGTATGCATTTACTTAGGCTTTATATGATGGGTATTGATTTAGTATCAGAAGGAAAAATACAAACTAAAAGAGCTAAAGAGCATAGTTTACTTATGGATATAAGAAATGGGTTATATCTGGATGAAAGAGGAATACCTAATAAGGAGTTTTTTGATATTGTAAAAGATTATCAGGAAAAGTTTGAAAAAGAAGTAACACATTCTATTCTTCCTGATAAACCAGATATGGATAAAATAAATAAATTACGAAGCAATATTAATGAAATGGTTATCTTTGATAATATCAAAAATAAAAACTTTATAAAAAATAAACAGTTAGAACAATCTTATGATGATTATGATATTTTGTTATAAAAAAGTAGGAGGAATTATGAAAGCTACAGCATTAGAAATATCAAGCAGTTATAATGGAGTAAAAAAATTAAAGTGGGATGAAATATATGAGTCTGAAGATGAACTTATTAATGATTTAAGAAGAATTAACTTAGATGTAAACATTGTTTTACTTCCAAGAGGCTATGAGTATATGAATAGTTTTAAGATGCAATTAGAAAATGGGAAAGAGCTGTCTTCTAAACAAATAACACAATTAAAAAGAATAGCCTGTTGTATAGCCTATGGTATATATGTAAATAAGTTAATAAAAGAATAAGGAGAAGGATATATGATAATATTAAATACAGAAGATTTTAGTGATGAATTTAAAAATACTGCTCCAAAAGAATGTGCTATATATCTATCAAGTTGTTTACCAGAAGATATACATAAACAATTAAAAAAGGATTGGAATGAATTAGGTGGAAGAAATGTAATGCCTTATTGGGAGTATGTTCTTAATTCACTAAGCATAAAATATGATGGTCCAGATAAAGCAAAAGAAATAATTGAAAAGCAAAATGAAGAAAATTATGAAAGATAATATTCATTTATTGACATATTTAGAATTTTTGCTATAATAATATTGATAAATTATATATGGTCAGATGAAAAGTCTGTAACTAAATATCTATATTAGATACGCCAATATTTAATATAGACCTTTAAGAAGTAGTTATTTTTATAATAGCTGCTTCTTTTTTTTATACCCTGATACACTATTATAGTATAAAAGATAAATAGTAAAGAGGAATCAAAGTATGATTAGGTCAGAAATAAATCGTAGGCAATTTTCAGAAAACAAACAATCGTGGTTTTCATATAGATATTCAGCTTGGGCTAACAATCATAATGGATGGTCTAAGATGAAGAAGAAGAATAGAAGAAGATTTAAAAAGAAATTTAAGGATGAAGATAGAAAAATGATTAATATATTTTATAAGGAAGGTAATTAAGATGGAATATACAAGAGATGAAAATTTAGATTGTATTTTGCTAAATCATTATAAAAGTAAAGAAAAACATAAAAGACATATAAGAAATAACACATTAAAAGATAAAAAAAGAAAAGAATTATGTAAATATGAAAATAAAAAAGGTTGTCCTTATTACATAAAAGATAAAATATATGTAGGAAAGAGGGCATTAAAAACTATTCCAGAACATAAAGTAACTTTTTTAGAATTCAAAGAAATAAAAATTCCAATTTATGATAAAGAAAATGATACTTTTGTATATTTAACAAGGATTATTGAAAGACAAATAAAAAAAATAGTTCCTGAACAAACCTTTAGAACTTATAGTGGCTTTTACTATGAACCTTGTATACCTTATGTAAAAAGATATGGTTATAGTAAAAAGAAAAAAGATACTAAAAAATACACAAATAGAAAAATAAGAAATAAAAGCATAGATGTTGATAATGAAATTGGAAGTAGTCCTGCTAATTATCGTAGAATGTATGGAGAGGGCTATGAGTATTTATTTTGGTAGAAAGGAATTTAATAAATGACAGATATTATGATATTAGCTCTTATAGGAGATATTGAAGGGGCTTTATTAATACTTTGCAGCTTAATATTCAAACTCATTTGTTTTATAATAAAAAACAAAAACCATTCTGAATTTATAAAAGAGATATTTAATATAGGAGCTATTATGTCTTGTATTTCAACAATTCTAGCTTCGATTTTATTTTTGATTTATATTTTATTTTATATCTAGTTGTATTTTATTGTTATCTATATAGATAAATATAAAAAATAGGAGATATTTATGAAAGAATAGATTATTAAAGAGATAGAGAGATTAATTCCAAAAGAATTATTAGAAGAAATTAGTAGTAATAAGAACAAGATACGCTTTATAATAAATGAGTATAATATTATTGTTTATAGAAAAGAGAAAAATGAAAGACCTACAAAAAGTATATACACAGGCATTGTAAATAGTAATAAATTTAAGGAAATATTTAATAAATATATGACTCTCTATTCACCATTTTATGTAATATCATATATAAGCTATAAAGGTAATATAATTAAAATACTTTTTCAAGATAAAAGTATGTCTTTATCAGGAATGGATAATATTTATATAATTCCAAGATTATGTGGAAACAATAAAATATAATTTTGAAAGGAAATATTATATAAACATACCAAATAATTTAAAAGAACAAAGCAATACAATAGAAGAAAATTATGATAAGTAAGGAAGTAAAAGTATGGTATATCTAACAGGAGATACACACGGACAATTTAGGAATTTTGAAAATATAATAAAATTCTGTAAAGAGCATAATACAATAATTAATGATGTTCTTATTATATTAGGAGATGCAGGTATTAATTTTGAAGATAGTTTCAAAGATACACAAAAAAAGAAATTCCTATCAAAAATACCTATAACTTTCTTTTGCATTCATGGAAATCACGAATGTAGACCAGAGCATATCCGTACCTATAATTTGGAAGAATGGAATGATGGTTTAGTATATAAAGAAGAAGATTATCCTAATATATTATTTGCTAAAGATGGAGAAATTTATAATATTGAAGGTTTAAAATATATTGCTATAGGTGGAGCGTATAGTGTTGATAAAGAATATAGACTTTTAATGGGCTGGAGCTGGTGGAAGGATGAGCAGCCAAATGAGGAAGTAAAAAAGTATGTTGAAAGTCAATTAGAAAAAAATAATTGGAATATAGATATAGTATTGAGCCATACAGTTCCATTAAAATATGAACCTGTTGAGATGTTTCTTCCGGGAATAGACCAAAGTAAGGTTGATAAGAGTACAGAAGAATGGATGGATGAAATAGAAAACAGATTGTCTTATAAGAAATGGTATGCAGGACATTATCATTGTCAAAAGAGTATAGATAAATTACAAATAATGTTTAACAATATAGAAGAATTAAGACTATAAAAAATATTATTTGTATTAATGAAAAATAAAAGGTATAATATAATAAAAAAGGGATAAAACGTATGGATAATATTTTAAACGAAATATTAAATCAAGATTTTAATTTTTCTTTAGAGCAACCTTTAATTTCTAAAAAAAAATATAGATGGATATTCTGTTGAAAGAAATTATATAAATTCAAAAGAATATCATGATAAATTTCAAAAGTTACCTGTTAATAAAAATGTTCAAGAAGCGTTATTTGAAGATTATATAGACGATAGTGAACTTGTAATAAATAAAGATAATAAAATAGAAGCAAAATATGCAGAACTTATTAAAGAACAAAATGATTTTTTAAATGCTTTAGTAGAAAAGGAAAAACAACATAAGGGAGAATAGGTATAAGAATATGAGTAAGCAAGTAAAAGATGAAATAGATAAAAAAATAGATTATGATATATGCTGTGCAGTAGGAAGGATATATATATTAGCAAATAATACAGGCTATAAAATGAAAGAGTTTTCTAATATGTTTTTAGCATCTGATTTTTGTAAAAGAGCTTTTGATACAACATATAGTGTCTTTCAATTAGAAGATGAATATATGTCTATGGATTATTTATTAAAAGAAGTAAACCTACCTATGGAAGATAAAGATATAATATTAACAGAGGATGTAGCTTTCTTTATAGGGTTTATTTATAGATATATCTATATACAAACACTTATTCCAAGTAGTGTTTTAGTATCAAAGATACCTTATGATTATTTGTTAAATAATGTGTATAGACTTATAGCATTAGATGAAGAAGACGCTTTTGAAATAATATGTGAAGATTGTAATATACAAGATAAATTAAATAAACATTTTTTATAAAATATTTCTATTATAAGATAATAAATATATCTTATTTTAGAAATATTTTTTTACTTCTATTAATTTTTTGCATTCTTCTTACACTATTTTTATATGTGATAAAAAATATAAAAGGAGTTTATGCAAATATAATGGAAAACACAATGGTTTTATGTACTAAAATAAAATTATATCCTTTAGGAGATAAAGATGAAGTAAATAGAGTATATAAATATATTCGAGATGGTCAATATGTTCAATTTAAAACAATGAATATTCTTATGAGTGAATTTGTAAATACATATTATGAAACACATCCTGCCATAGATAAATCATTATTAATTGGAAAAGACAATGAAACAAAAGAAGATAAGAAAAATAGAGAAGCTAAATTAAAAGAAATATATAATGAACAGAATAATAAATTTAAAGAATTATCATTAAATATAACAAAAGCAAATAATTCAAGATTAAATAATATTATATATCCTGTAGGAAGTGATATAAAATCTCTTGCTGGAAATAAAGTTAGAAATGATTTTTCTATAGCATTAAAAAATGGGTTAGCTACAGGAGATAGGAGTATAAATAACTATAAAAAAGATAATCCTCTTATGACAAGAGGAAGATGTTTAAAATTTTATCATAATTATAAAACAGATGAAGAATTTTTTACTAACCTTTTTACAGAAAAATGTGAGTTAAATTTACATTGGGTAAATAAAATTAATTTTAAAGTAATTCTAGGCTCTAATGTAAAAAAGACAATGGCTTTAAGAAATACGATAAGAGATATATTTAATAAAAAAGTTTTAATAAAAGATAGTAGTATTATGGTAAAAGATAAAGAAATCATTTTGAATTTATCATTAGAAAGAAAAAAGAATATAAAAGAACTTGATGAAAATATAGTTGTTGGAGTTGATTTAGGGTTAAAAGTACCGGCTTATGTATCATTAAATACAAATGGAAAAGAATATATAAAAAAACAAATCGGGAATATTAATGATTTATTAAGAGTACGGACACAGCTTCAGAATGAAAGAAAAAGATATATGTCATCATTAAAAATGACAGCAGGAGGACATGGAAGAAAAAAGAAATGTAAATCATTTGATAAATTTAAAGAAAGAGAAAAAAACTTTGCTAAAAATTATCAGCATAAAGTTAGTTCGGAGATTATAAAATTTGCTTTAAAAAATAATGCAAAGTATATAAACATTGAGAATCTTTCAGATAATACATTTGATAATAAGCTTCTATCAAATTGGGGATATTATCAATTACAGCAATTTATTACATATAAAGCAGAAAAAGAAGGAATTATTGTAAGAAAAATCAATCCATATTTTACTTCACAGATATGTAGTAGTTGTGGAGGCTGGAATATAGATAATAGAGAATCACAGGAAACTTTTATATGTAAAGATTGTGGACAGCAAATAAATGCTGATAGAAATGCATCTATAAATATTGCAAGAAGTAATTTATTTATTAAAGATTCAGATAAAAAAGACAAGCATACATTATTCTTAGAAGCTATGAGATATTACGATATAGATGAAGATAAATATTATAAGCAGAAGGGTATCTTAGAGGATGAATTAGGTAACATTAGTTCTGATAAGAATAAAAAGAAAAAGGATACCAAGAAAACAAATAAAAAGGTTGCATAATTTACTTAATAACAAAACAATCTTATTTCTTAATCTAATAATACTTTAATACATTTTAATATTGTATTAGATAAAATTTGTATATTTTGTAAGGGAGATTTAATATGAAAGACGGAATTCACGGAAATAGAGAACAGGTTGAGGAATTTTCAGCAACTAGAATTTTAAAAGAATTATATGATAAGGCGAAAACTGAAAATAATGGTAAAGTCCATATAAGAAAAATCAAAAATGGTCATGTTGGAGAAACAATCGAAAAATTTTAGAAAATGAACCCCTGTATAAAAAAAGAAAAGAGGATTATTTTATGGTAAAGCTGTTTGGAACAAATTATAGTGAAGTAAAAAATGAAAGTGTATCTGTTAATATTACTACATATGAAACAGGTCTGAAATTGTATTCTGTTAGTGGTGGTATTAAAAACGGAGTAAGATTAAAAACAAAGGAATTCAAAACTCCTGATGAATGTTTTGAAGAATTAAAAGAAAGAGTAGCATATTCTTTATTGGAATTATAAAAACAAAGGACATATGTATTTTTTTTATACAGCATTACACTATTATATTATAAATTAGTGAATATAAAAGGAGAAAAAGAATGAAAAATGTATTAAAAACAATAATTGCTTTTTTGCTTGTATTTAGTATGTTTATCCCCATAAATATACAAGCTTCTCCCACATCTGATATGTTAGTAACAGATAAAACTAAAACATTAAAATCAGATGATGAAAAGAAAATAGAATCTGCCTTATATCAGATTTATGAACAGAGTGGTATTGAATATGCAGTGATGATTATTGATAGTTTAAAAGGAGATAGCATTGAGAATATTGCTAATGAGCAATTTAGAAAATTAGGATTAGGGAATAGTGATAAGAATAATGGATTATTAATACTTATTTCTATGGAAGACCATAAGTTCAGAATGGAAGTAGGGTATGGATTAGAGGGAGTTATTACAGATACTAAGGCTAAAGAAATTATAAACTGTATGACTAATTATTTTAGACAAGATGATTATACAGATGGTATTTTAGCATCTATAACAAAAACTGTAGAAATTCTAAATGATAGTGGAGAATATAATATAAGTCAGGATGAAAATTATATTCCGGTATCAAGTGCTTCTAAAGAAATTAATAATAATTTGGCAACATTTATAATTATCGTTATTTTTATTATTTTTGTTATTATTGAAATTAAGACTGGAGGTTATTCATCTGGGAGTGCTGGAGGATATAGTAGTTTTGGCTCATCTTCATCAAGTGGAAGCTTTGGGGGTGGTTCTTCAGGTGGTGGTGGTGCATCCGGGGGATGGTAATTGATAATGAAGAATTATAAATATATAAAATAAAGAAATGGAGATATAAAAATTATGGAAAAATCGAAAACAAAAACAATTATCATAATAGTAGCAGTTATTATTATATCAATTATAGGATTAATAGGAATTACATATAATTCTTTACAAAGAAAAGATGAAAATGTAAATAATAAATGGTCACAGGTTGAAAATCAGCTTCAGCGAAGATATGATTTAATACCTAATTTAGTAGCAGTAGTAAAGCAGTATTCAGATTATGAAACAACAACACTTGAAAGAATAGTTGCATTAAGACAGGATGGTAGTGTTGAATCTGAAAAGCAGGCAGATGAAGAATATAAGGTTTATGTTAAGGCATTAACAGAAAACTATCCGGAATTAAAAGCAGTAGAACAGTATAATGAATTAATGACAAATCTTGAAGGAACAGAAAATAGAATTGCTGTTGCAAGAAAAGATTATAATGATGCTGTAACAAAGCTTAATTCATCTATAAGAATTTTTCCTACTAATTTAATAGCAAATATGTTTGGTATTGAAAAGAAGAGTTATTTTGAAATAGATGATAATGCTAGAAGTAATGTTAATATCAGTAACTTATTTGGAAATTAAAAAATAATAATAAAAATTTATAATATTTTATAATAAAAAAACTGATATAAAATAACAAAAATATATCAGTTTTTTATTATTTTTTTATCTTTTCCTACATTATTATATATAAAGAGTAATATAAAAGAAATGGCTATATGATAAATAATATATAGTTTTATAATTCATAGAAAGGAAAAATAACTTATGCAGATAGAAAAATACAAGGATAGAATAATATCGAAATTACAAACAGATATATATGGATATAGTGAATTACAAGCAAGAAGAATTTATAAATCAATTTTTACTGATTATCCAGATGAACTAATTCCTAATTTAGAAGAGTGGATAGAAGACAAACCTATCTCAAGAATTGAATATAATGGTGTTTCTATTAGAGATATTATGTATCAGGATTATGATAAAAATGGAAATATTGTATATGATTTTTTAGACTGTTTAAGACTGGTAATAAATTATATACAATCAAATAACAAAAATCATTTATTATTATCATATATATGGAATTATGGAGTTAGATAAAAATGAGTAATTATAATAAAACACTATTTAAATCAAATAAGATAAATTATTATGAAAATCAAAAGAAGTTATTAAACGCTTGGGATAATAAATCACAAAATTATAAAATAAGATTATTAAAAAAAGTATGTAGAGAACCTTTTAACAATGTAAAAATAAAATTTGATAATAATATTAGCTTTTATGTAAAGGGGTATTTTGATTCAAATAAAGGAAATGAAATAATTATTAATTCTAATTTACTAAATGAAAAAACTGGAATTGATGTATATGCTACAATATATCACGAATATAATCATTATCTTCAGTACAAAAATTTTAAAAATAAAAAGGATTATGAACATATATATTTAAGTAAAGATGTAAAAATAAAATCGTTTTCTAATAATCAGCTATATGTATCTATATCTAATAAATATAATAGGAATATTACAAATAAACTTTTAATATTAAATCAATTATGTAGATATGAAAGAGAAAGTTATTTTAAAGAGTATATTTCAGCAGTATTAATTGATAATAGTTATTCATTTCCTTTAGCTAATAGTATAAAATTATATAAAGATATTTATTGTTCTAATCAGTTATCTAAAGGCATATTTAAAACCATAGATGATTGTTTTTATAAAGTGTATAACAATAAGAAACCTTCTAATAACTTAGAAGCAACAATAATGTATGATATATGTATAATATCATTATTTCAGGCAGAAAACATTTCTGAAGTTCAATTTTTAGAGTATATGAATGATAAGAATAAGGAAAGAATATTAGAAGAAAACAATTATGAAATTTATTCGGATTTAGATGAATTTATTCCAAGTAATAGCCTTGATTACTTATGTATGGATGTTAGAGAAAAAGATTATATATTAAAAGAAATAAATAAACTGAATGAAATACAAATAAAAAATAATCCTAAACTAATGACTTTAGCTAAACATTATTATCCAGATGAAGTAGAAAAGATATTAGAAGCAAAAAAGATAAATTATAATAATATAGAAAGTGAGAAAGAATTATGTTAATAAATGAATTAAGAGAAAATATAAAGATTGCTTTAAAAGAAAAATTAGAGACAAAGAATGATACTAAGTATTCAGTATATAAGAATATCTTAGATAAGGCACAAAAGGATGCAAAGGAAAAGAAAACAGAAATAATTACTGATGATTATGTAATAACTGCTGCCAGAAAGGAATTAAAACAGCTTGAAGATACATTATCATATATTACTAAGGAAAGTGATAATGACAGATTTCTTAAACTTACAGAAAGTATAGATATTGTTAATGGTTTTTTACCTAAGAGTATTTCTGAAGATGAAATATTAAAATATTTAAAAGATAATAATATTGATAAAAATATGGGAGTTTGTATGAAAACTTTAAAAAATAAGTTTGGAGCTTCATTAGATGGAAAAACAGCTTCAAAGGTTGTAAAAGAATATATATTATAATATCAATTAATATATTTTATTATCCAACGATTAATTATAAAAAATATATAAAAATATAAAAAAAATTCAAAATTTTCTAATTTTTTTTAATCTTATTACACTATTATAAATAGAAGAGATAAAAAGAATGGTACTAACAGCAAATTTATTTTTAACTATTGAACTGCTAATTCAACAAGTAATAAAGTATCATTAAAAATAAAGATACATACAGCAAATAATGAAGAAAATAAAACTATCTGAATTTTACTTATTTTAGTATCTTGTAAAAACAATCTCTTATTAATTAATAAAAGAACGATACAAGCAGCAATCTTTAATTAATGCATTAGACTTTTAATCTAACAACGCAAAAAAAGTATCGTGGAAAAGAGGAGAATATGAATTTTGGAGAAGCATTAAAAAATGAAAGCAGATTTACAAGAACAGAAAATGGAGCAATTGCTTTAAATACAACATCAAATGCATGTTTAGACCTTTTTAGCACTATTGGTTCATTAAGAAATGCGGATGAAAATAGAATATACACCTTATTTGAAGAAGCTTATAAGGAAAATCCATTATATGCTACAAAAATAGTATTTTATGGAAGAGATATAAGAGAAGGTTTAGGAGAAAGAGACACTTTTAGAATTCTTTTAAGATATATTGCTAATAATCATCCTGAAGCTATACATAATAATATTGCTCTTATTGGTGAATATGGAAGATATGATGATTTATATTTTCTTTGTGATACTCCATTAGAAAGTGATATGTGGAAGTTTATTTGTAAAACATTTAATGAAGATATTAAAAAAATGAATAATAATAAATCTATTTCTTTATTAGCTAAATGGTTAAAGTCTGTTAATACAAGTTCTAAGGAATCTAACAGATTAGGAAGACTTACAGCTAATAAATTAGGGTTATCTTTAAAGGATTATAGAAAGACTTTAAGCCAGTTAAGAAGTTATTTAAGAGTAACAGAAAAATATTTAACAAGTAATAACTGGAGTGATATTAATTATTCCATAGTTCCTAGTAAGGCAATGTTAAATTATAGAAATGCTTTTTCAAAACATGATTTAGATAGATTTATGGAATATCTTAGTAGTGTAAAGAAGGGTGATAGTAAGATAAATGCATCTGCTCTTTATCCTTATGATTTAGTTGAAAAGATACTTTATAATGGGGAAAAATCAAAAGTAATTGAAGCACAATGGGATTCTTTACCTGATTATGTTGAAAAAGGAACAAATGCTTTAGTTATGGCAGATGTATCTGGTTCAATGTGGGGTAGACCATTAGCTACATCAATAGGACTTGCATTATACTTTGCAGAGAGAAATGAAGGAGCTTATCATAATTTATTTATGACTTTTAGTAGTAACCCTAAGATTGTTTCTATAAAGGGTGATACTATAACTCAAAAGATAAGAAATATTGCACAATCAAATTGGAATATGAATACTGATTTAGAAGCAGCATTTGAAAAAGTTTTAGATATTGCTATAAAAAACAATGTTCCCAAAAATGAAATGGTAAAAGCTATTATTGTCGTTTCAGATATGGAAATAGATTTTTGTGGTAATAAAAACTGGTCATTTTATGACAATATTAAACATGAATTTGAAAAAGCTGGATATGAAATACCTAATATTGTATTCTGGAATGTTAATAGCAGACATGATATATTCCATGCAGATTCTACCAGAAAAGGAGTTCAGCTTTGTAGTGGTCAGTCAGTAACAGTATTTAAGCAGTTAATGGGAAGTATTGGAATGACTCCTATTGAAATGATGGATAAGGTTATTAACTCTGAAAGATATAATCTTATAACTATCAATTAAAATATTATATATAAAACTAATTAAATTAATTACACTATATTTCATAAGAGATATGGTGTAATTTTTTTGTGAATTTTTAATTATAAAAAATATAAAAATACACTACTTTAATATATATTATTTAAATTTTATTATTTAAGTATTTGTAGAAAGTAATAAAAATGTATCAATATATTCAAATTATAATAGATATTATAATATTTGCAATAATATTTTTGCTTTATGAAATAAATAAAATAAAAATAAAAGATTATTATAAATTAAATAAACAAAAAAGGATGATAAAAAAAGCTATAAAGGAAGATAGAGTAATTATTTATTTACAACCTATATATTCTATAAATGATAAAAAATATATATCTGCTGAAGTATTAGCGAGAATAAAAGATAAAAAAGGAAATATAATTTATCCTTGTGACTTTATAGAAGTTGCAGAAAGAACAGGAATAATTTTAGAACTAGAATCTATTGTATTTGAAAAATCATGTAAATTTATAAAAGATAATTTAGATAATCTTAAATTAAATTATCTTGAAATTAATTTATCTGTATTAAAAGGAGAAAGTGAAAAATTAATAGAAGAATATGATAAAGTTATAAAAAAATATAATATTTCTCCTCAACAATTAAATTTAGAAATTACAGAAACAGCAACATTGCAAAAAAGAGATAAATTAATTCATAATATGACAAATTTTATTGACTATGGATTAAGTTTTTCATTAGATGATTTTGGAACAGGAGAGTGTAATTTAAATTATATTATAGATATGCCTGTTTCCATTATAAAATTTGACAAAAGTATTATAGATAGTTATTTTGATAAAGATAATCAAAAAGCAGAAATAATTATAAAAAATATGATAAATCTTGCACACAAAATGAATTTAAAGACAATAGCTGAAGGAATCGAGACAAAAGAGCAATATAATGAAATAAAATCATTAAATATAGATTTTATTCAAGGGTATTATTTTTCAAAGCCTTTATCAGAAAATGATTTCATATTATTTATAAAACAAGAAAAAAATATTGACAATTAATATTATATATATTATTATAAAAATTAATCTACTTGATAAAATGACAAAGTTTTATTAATTGGATGTTTTTTATTTGATTACAGGTATAGGTTATTATATATAACAGATACCTGTTTTTTTATTGATTTTTATAAAAAAGTGTTGACTTTCTAATAATAATAATGTAACGTGAATGATGTAATTTTTGAAAAATTAGGAGGTATTAACGTATGCAGTGTTATCCAAAACAAAAAACTATTCAATCTGTAATATATGATTTAAATAATGGAAAATTTAATTTAAATCATAAGTTTCAGCGACCTGAAGGACAATGGAATAAAAAGAAACAGACAAAATTAATTGATTCATTTTTAAGAGGATTCCCAACAAATCCTATTTTTGTAACAAAAGAAGATGTTTTAGGGGTTATAGAAGGAGTTCAGAGATTATCTTCTTTAAGAGATATTATCAATAATAAGATAAGAATGTCTGATATAAATTATCCTTTATTTATTGATGGAGAAGAAGTTATTTTAGCCAAGAAAAAGTTTAAAGATTTAGATAAAAAATATCAGGATAAAATATTAAATACAGAATTAACATTTTATGAAATTGTTGATTATGATGAAAGAGAACTTCAGGAATTATTTGATAGATTAAATTCTGGAAAACCTTTAACATCTTCATTTATGAGAGTTGTTTATGAAGATGATAAAACTATTGAAACTATTAATAAATTTACAAATCATCCATTTATGAAAAAGATGATTACTCCTGCACAGCATAAGAGTGGAGTAGATAGAAATGTTATTTTACAAACATTAATGTTAATTTGTAGTACAGAGGAAAATAGTTATACATCATTTACAAAAGAAGCTATGAATAATTTTGCTGAAAATATTGCAAGTGATAATCTGGACAAATTAGATAACTTAGAATTAGCCTTAGATAAACTTGATGCAGCGTATGAGAAAAAAGTAAAAATTCCAAGAACATCTATGCCATTTGTATTATATGGAGCAGATAAAACTCTTAGAAAAGGAAAATCATTCGATAACTTCCTGATAACATTAAATGGATTTTTAAATACATATGATAAAAATGAAGAATATAAAGCTCTGACAAAAAATGGTACAACTAATGCAAGCAATGTAAAAGCAAGATATGATTATTGGAATAAAATTGTAAAATAATTAAACATATTAAATTTTTTGCCTATTTTTATAAAAAAATAGGCTTTTTTTATATCTTTTTTTATATCTTTTACACTATTTATATAGAGATAATTAGTGAAAGGATATATAAAAAATATGAAAACAAGAGAAATTGCATGTATTCATTATATTAATGAAGGTACTTGTGCATTAAATAAAAAGTGTGAATTCTATGGTCATTGCCAAACTTGTAAAACATATAAGAAAACTCCCGGAGGTAAACCTGCAAGAACAGATACAAGAAAACAAAGATTAGCCAGATTAGAAAAGAAGGGCAAATATGAAGAATAAAGATAATATATTTGGTATAATTATTCTGATTAGTTTATTGATTATTTGGCTGATATTTGGATTAATTTATGCAAAAATAAAATGTATGAGGTAAATATATGGAATATACAATTACATGTAATATAAGATATATTATTAATGGGGAAAAATATAAAATAATGGATACGGTATCTGTAATAACAGACCAAATAGATAAATTTATAAAATATAATTTATCAGATATAATCCATTCAAGAGATAATAGAGCTTATTTTGCAAAAATTATAAGCATTGATAAAAAAGAATGATAAAAAATACAGAAGGGAAATAATATGTATAATACAATAGATTATCAAAATGCACTATGGGGAAAAGATATTTATACCCCTACTGGATTACTTGTAAGAGCAGAAATCTTAGAAAAATATTGCCCGGATATTCACAGGGCAACAGAAAATTTATTAAATATTTTATATGAAATTCCTAAAATAACTGAAGAAGATATTTTGAATTTGAATCAAAGAGAATTTAGTTTATGGCTATATAATATATTTTATATATTAAAAAAGGCTTATGATTTAGTAAAAACATATACCTCTCATGAAAAAGATTCATTACCTATTGCTAAATTAGGGGAAAGAGATATTTATAGAACAGCATTATTAGGATGTTATAAAAATCAAACAGATGAGGATTTTTATAATACTATTGATAATGTCATATTTATAACTATTGATTTGTCTTTAGGTTTTCCAATTTCTGAAAGTGAATTGGGAATTCTTTCAAAATATATAAAGAAACATATTAAAAAATTTGAGAATATTGATTTGAAAATAATTTTTGAAAAATTGCAAAAAGTTGTACCGGAAATAATCTTAGATACAGATTATTCTAACGAATCAATAAAAAAAGATATATTTTTTAAAGTTGTAGATGGTATTACATTTTTAAAAGAAGATTAAGAGACTATTTCTTTAGTCTCTTTTTTTTATTTCTTTATATTTTACTCTGAATTTGTCTACATTTTATATCCTTATTTTCATGATGCTACATATCAAAATAAATTTATTTTAGATATTTCCAATATAAAAAATAAAAGATGCCACTATTAAAATATAAAATTATTTTAAATTTTTAAAGGAGATTTTTATGAAGATATATGAATTAAAAGATAAAATTATAGATAAATTAGTAAATGATGATAATTATGGATTTAGTTATAAACAGGCTGAGAATATTTATAATAGTGATTTTAAAGATATTCCTGATGAGATTATTAAAAATATTGAGGAATGGTTAAATGATGAACCTTTCAGTGAAATAGATTATTATGGATTATCAATAAAAAAATTACAAGACAAAGATAAAAGCTTAAATAATATAAATTTTAGAACTGAAGAATATATAAAAATAATAAATTATTATAATACAAAACATCATCCATATAACAGAGTATATGACTTTTATGATATATTAGATATTGGTTATCTTTAAAATAATTGGAGGATAATATATATATGAGAGTTTTTATAAGCAAAGATATAAACGATATAACATATTGGAAAAATATATTAGAAACAGAAAAATGGAAAAAATATTCGATTCCCACAAAAAAGAAAATAATTATAAAAATTTTTAAATGCTTATCTGAAAATATCCATAATAATGTAAAAAAAATAAAATTCTATGATAAGTCTAATAATAAAGATATAAATATGCTTATGTCCAATGGAGCTTTTTCAATAAAAGATAAAATTATTTATATTAATCAAAATTTATTAAATAATGAAAACGATGGTTACAAAATATATAATATTATAGCTCATGAATTATATCACAGTTATCAAGATTTGAATGAGAATTGTTATGAAGAAATTTTAAATAATAATAAAAATTTAGAAAATAAAAAAATAAATAATTTGTATATTACGCCAATCATATCAAATAATAAAAAAATAACAGATTTATCCTTATTATATTATCATTTAAATAAATATGAAAGAGAAGCTTTTATTTATGGTGATATTATTGAAAATTTGATTAATGATAATAAAAACAGATATGTTAATAAATTCATAAAAGATTTTAAAGAATATTATCAAATTAATTTAGATAGAAAAGAAATTTTTAAATTAATTGATGATTGCTTTTCCAATATATATCATAATATAAATCCATCTAATAATTTAGAAGCTACTATTATGTATGATATATATGTTTTAGCTATGTATAATTCCAATATCATTGATAATATAAAACTAATAAATTTATTAAAAAATAAAAATAAGGCTCAATTATTAGAAAAAGAAGGATATGAAATTTTTGGAGATGAACCAAGTAATAGTCTGGCAGAAAATTGTAAAGATATAAGAAATAATAAAGAAAATTCATTGAAATTGTTAAAATCATTAAATTTAATTCAATTAAAAAATAATCCAGATTTCATAAATACAATGTTGTTTTATTATAATAAAGATACTTTAAAAATTTTAAAAGATAAAAATTATAATATATATAAAATAAATAAAGAAATAAATTATGAATTAGATAATTGAATCATATATGAATTCATAAATAAAAAAGGAAAAATATAAATATGACTAAAGATTTTTTAACAATATTTAAAGATTTTGAAAATACTATTCGTACAGAAACTCAATATCAGTCTGTAAAAGAATATGAAGATAATTTAAAAGATATAGATATACAGGACAAAATAAGATTACTTAGAGTGATAAGAAATTATTATTCTCATCATAGTGATGGAGAAAAATTAGTAAAAATTAATAAAGATGGAATAGATGTATTAGAAAAAGAAAATAAAAAAATTTTAGATAAAAAATTGAAAGTTAAAGATAAATATAAAAGTATCAGTAAATCTAAATATCTATTAAAAGAAGATACAGTAGAAAATATAATATTACAATTATCAGATAAAGTGATACCTGAAGCATTTCTATTGAATGAAAATAATTATCTTTTAGGAAAAATAAGACTTGTGGATATAATAAATCCATATATTAATGCAGGAACAAAGAGTAAACAGAAAAAACTTAATATTACTGAATATCTAAAACCAATTGATTGTGAGATTATAAATAAAAATGATAATTATGATGAATTAGTAGATAAATATTACCTTGTAGGAGAAAAGAAACCTGAAGGTATTGTTATTTATGGAGAAATTATAAAATAAATTCCTTTGGGAAAGATAATATCTTTGAAAAATAATATTATATATAATGTTTTAATTATTAGTAGTTGTTTCATAAAATTATGAGACAGCTATTTTTATATATAATAGATATTTTATTTATTATCATCGGTAAATGTTACACTATTATATTAAGAAACATAGTTTTTGAAACTATATTTCTAAATACATAATAAGAAGGAGTTATTATGGCAAATATAGATGATAAATTAAAAAAATATTCAAAAAGATTTATGAAGTCTGCATCAATAATTGCAATAAGTATTATATCTGCGGCATCATTAACAGCATGTTCTTTACAATTTAAAGGTAATAATATTAATACATTACCAGATACATCAGAATTAAATACAGTTATTAATAAAGAAGATTCTTTTAATGATTCTAATGTTAATAAATCAATTTCAATTATAAATGAAACAGCTAATAAAATAGCAGAAGAAAATAATCTCGAATTCATAAAATCAACAGTTATAAGAGTAGTTGATGGAGATACTTTAGTTGTTGATATAGATGGTGAACAAGCAAAAGTAAGGCTTATAGGAATTGATACTCCTGAAAGTGTAGCAAGTGAAGAATATCTTAATAAAACAGGAAAGAAAAATACAGTAGAAGGTAAAAATGCATCTGAATTTACAAAAGATATATTAAAAGATTATCCTACTGTTTATTTACAAAAGGATATATCAGAAACAGATAAATATGGAAGACTTCTTAGATATGTCTGGTTAGAATTACCAGATGATAAAACCGATTTAGGAGAAATAAGTGCAAAAATGTTAAATGGAATTTTAGTTAAAGAAGGTATAGCTAAAGCTGTTACTTATAAACCTGATACATTATATCAGCAAGAATTAGAAAAATTAGGAGAAAATTATGAAATTAGATGAGATATTATATAAATATAATCAAAAAATGGAAATGTATAATAAATCTAAATGGTGGAGAAATGATGCTTATTCAGCTTGTATAAATAATATGTCTTATGATGAAATCAAAACAGGCCTTATAAAAGAATTTTCAAAGACTTTAAAAAAATATGAGCAGATGCTAAAAAATGTTGAACTTATAGAAGACATTAATATATATGTAGAGTCAAAGGGTTATCAGTTTCAAGTTAATTTTTATAAAGATAAAGAATGTAGTTTGTCAGTAATTGATTTAGTAAATTCAAAGCACTGTTCAGTAAAAAATAATGGGAAAATAGAAGATGTCTTATTAGATAAAAAATATAATCCTAAAGCATCTATTAATGATATTGAAAATATAATATCAAATTATAGTAGGGTAAAATACTATATAAATGATAGCCTTAATGAAGAATTAACAAAACAATTAACAACAATAGAGAATAATATTTCACAATATTCAGTTGAACAGGATATATACGATTCTATAATAGAAAATTATGAGGAAATAAGAATATCACTTAAAGATAATAAATTAAGAAATAATAGTAATGAAAATTATGATTATGATAGATAGAAAGCTAAAGGGCTAAAGGATTGTATTGAAAATATTAAATCAGCTTATGATAATGATATTGAAATATTAGATAAAGTGTCTGAATTTGAAGATAAATATTATGTAAAAAAAGATAGAGAATGTGATGATTATGAATTATAAGAGGAATAAATTTATGAAAGATAATTATATTATAGCTATTGTAGGTAAAACAAGTTCTGGAAAAGATACTGCGGCAAAATATTTACATGATAAATATGGGCTTGATATGGTAGTTAGTCATACAACAAGACCAATGCGTACATATGAAACAAATGGAAAAGAACATTGGTTTGATACTAAAAAAGAATTTGATAATTTTATAAAAAATAATAAAGTTCTAGCGTATACAAAAAATGATATAACAGGAATTGAATATGCAGCAGTTTTATCTAAAGAAGATTTATCTAAAAATCTAATTTATATTATTAATCCCGATGGTATTAAATGGATGCAGAATAACGCTCCTGACATAAATGTTTTGTCAATATATATTGATTTAGATGAAAAAGAAATAATTGATAGAGGTATTAAAAGAGGAGATAACATTGAGATTTTAAAAGAAAGATTAGCTTCTGAAAGAGGTGAATTTAATCATTTTAGAGATGATTTATTACATAATAAATTACATAATTATGATTTTTTAATTTATAATGATACCCTTGATAATTTATATGAAAGTTTAGATGATATTGCAGATATTTATAATATTAAAGAAATCAAAAATCAAGAAAATATTATGGAAAATGATTTAGAGCTATAGTTTTTAAAAAAGAATATACATGTAAGATTATAAAGAAGCTGTTTCTGATAAAAAGAAATTGCTTCTTTTGTTTTTTTAAAAGTACATATTATTTTTTTATTTTTGTTATAAATAACACATTACTTTTTATAGGGGGATAAATTATAAGAAAGGTGATGTTTTTATATTACACAAGAAGAAATATTGCAATTAGCTGTTCAAAATGGTATCTTAGATATAGACGTGCTATCAGAAGAAATAGAAATGAAACGAAAAAGAGAGTTCTTGGCAATGCATCCATATGAAGTAACTCAATTACCTAATGGAAAATGGCAGACCTATTTTCCTGATGAAAAGAAAGGAAGAGTATTAAAAAGAAGAAAAACTATATCTGAAATAAATGATATTATAATTGAATATTGGGAAAATAATGAACATCAAGAAATTATTAAAGATTTAACATTTAAAGAAGCTTATCATAAATATATAAATTTCCAATATGAAAAAGTAAAAGTAAGTCCTAATACATATTGTAAATACCAAAGCAATTATAAGCGATTTTTTGAAAATACTGAATTTAATGATAGTTTAATAAATTCAATAGATTCAGAAGATATAAGAGCATATATAACGTCAATAACAAAAGAAAAGGGATTAAGAGTAAAAGCATTAAAAGAATTAATGAGTTTATTAAAAGGAACTTTTAAATATTGCTTTGCAAAAAAATATATCAATGAAAATCCAATGATATATATAGAAACGAAAGAATTTACAAAATACTGTATAAAACCCGTAGTAAGAAAAGAAGATAGGGTATTAATAAATTCAGAACCAATCCAATTATATAATGAAATAATCAAAAGAATACAGAAAAATAAATATTATATGGGAAATTATGCAGTATTATTATCATTATATACTGGAATGAGAGTAGGCGAATTAGCGGCATTATCATGGGAAGATATATATGAAGATTATATTATAGTAAGAAATGAAGAAATCTTTAATAGAATAACAAAAGAAGTAACAATAGAAGATTATACAAAAAACAGAGCTGAAAGAATAATTCCAATAACAGATAATATAAAAAATGTATTAGAGCAAATAAAAGAAGTGCAAAGTAATTATAAATATAGCCCACAATATTTATTTAATAAAAAAGATGGAACAAAAATGACAGCTCATCAAATATCAGATATAGTAATGAAAAGAACAAAACAAGCAGGATTTACAAAGAGAAAAAGCGTACATGCAATAAGAAGGACAGTAAACTCATCATTAATACAAAATGGAGTACCAACTGTAACCAGAATATCTTTAATGGGTCATACGGCAGAAGTAAATGAAAACAATTATAGTTATGATTTAACAGATATAAAAATCCAGAAAAAATTATTATCGGAGGGAACAAATTATGAAAAAGCATTCAAAGGCATTCAAAAAAGAGAAGAATAAAATCGAAGAAATCCAGTAAATAAGCTGATTTGAGAGGTTTGTCGTGGGGGTTCAAGTCCCGCCATCCGCATTGTATAAACCTGTCAGGGAATTTCTCTGACAGGTTTATTTTTTTGATTAATAATGATATACTATTCTTATTGCAGACCATTGAGGATTGGAGACCGGCTATGATTGATTGTAAGAAGATTCAGAAAATGATTGTGCCTTTTTCAAAAGGCGAGCTGACACTCAAAGCAGAAGAAATGTTTGTTAAACATCTGGAACAATGCCAGGACTGCCGGGAAGAATTTGAAATTTATTATATAGTTGAATATGGACTTAATGAGGCTGCGACCAAAGAACTTAGCGAAAAGTATAAAAAATATCTTCATGATTATGATTTCAGCGGTCTTGTGGAAGAAAAATTAAAAGACAGTGAGAATAAGATTGCGGAAGTTAAAAAATTCAATCATCTTCTGCATATGTGTCTGTTGTTTGTAAATGCATGTATGATAATGACAGTACTGATAATAGCTGTAATAATATATTTGTAAGGAGACATGATGAGTAAAAAGTTAATTTTGATTGATGGACATAGTATTTTAAACAGGGCGTTTTTTGGAATACCTGATTTGACTAATTCAGAGGGGATTCATACTAATGCGATGTATGGTTTCCTTAATATTATGTTTAAATTTATAGATGAAGAAAAGCCGGATTATATAACTGTTGCTTTTGATTTGAGCGAGCCGACATTCAGACATAAAGCATATGAGGCGTATAAGGGAACAAGAAAGCCTATGGCACCTGAATTGAAACAGCAGGTACCGCTTATCAAAGAACTTCTCCGCACGATGAATATTACAGTTATAGAAAAAGCCGGATATGAAGCTGATGATATTATTGGAACTATTGCAAAAAGGAGTGCAGCGGTTGGAATTGATGTGTCTGTTATTTCAGGTGACAGGGATTTACTGCAGCTGGCAGAAGATAAAATACAGATTCGTATACCTAAGACAAAAAAAGGTGTCACAGAAGTAGAAAATTATTATCCTGAGGATGTTGTGGCACTTTATGGTGTTACACCGCTTGAATTTATTGATATGAAAGCACTTATGGGTGATACTTCTGATAATATTCCGGGAGCACCGGGAGTCGGACCAAAGACGGCATCTGCGATTATACAGAAGTATCACTCCGTTGATAATGTTCTGGCACATCTTGATGAATTAAAGCCGCCAAAGGCACAAAAGTCAATTACAGAAAATGCTGAACAGGTCAAAATGAGTAGATTCCTTGCGGAAATTAATATAAATGTTCCGCTGGATTATAACATAGAAAATGCTGAAATAGGAGATTTCTATAATCCGGCCTCATATGAATTGTTTAAAAAATATAATTTTAAAACAATGCTCAAAAGATTTGACAAAGATATGACAGCAGCTCCAAAGGCTGATGTTCTGAAAGATATTGTTGTAATACAGGAATTGGGCGATTCTGAAAATATTATAAAAAAAGCTTGTGAAGTTATAAATAATGGCGGAAATCTTGGATTGTCAATTATTCATGAAGAAAAATGCATATATGGTCTTGGAATCTGTCTTTCGGAAAAAGAGACATATTTTATAATAAAACAGGGATTTATAACAGATGAATATTTAAAAGATGCCGTACAAAAATTAGGTGTACTGTCTGATGCAAATAAAAAAAGGCAGATACGTGTATTTGATTTAAAGGAAATTCTGTGGGCGTTTGAAAAAGATGGAAATCTTAGGATTTCGCAGGATGCTTTTGTTGATGTAAGCATAGCTTCATATCTGTTAAAACCTAATGATGAAAATTATGAGCCGGAGCAGATTGCTTTACAGTATCTTAATATAACATTTCCTTCAAAATCGGAGCTGTTTGGAAAAGCAGGAGTGCAGGAAATGCTTATGACAAAGCTGGACGAACTTGCAGAATATGCATGTGAATCAGCTTATGTGAGTCTTTTTAGTGCTGATTTGATATTAAAAGAACTTGAAAATGAAAATATGACAGAGCTTTTTGCTAATATAGAAATGCCGCTTGTGTTTGTGCTTTACGATATGCAGAAAGAGGGCGTACGCGTTGATAAAGAGGGGCTGAAATCTTATGGTGAAGTTCTTGGCAACCGTATACAGGTACTTGAAAAAGAAATATACGATGAGGCCGGTGAAGAGTTCAATATAAATTCACCAAAACAGCTTGGCGTTATTTTGTTTGAAAAGATGAACATGCCGTACAAAAAGAAAACAAAGAGCGGATATTCAACTGCTGCCGATGTGCTTGACAAGCTTGCTCCTGAGTATCCGTTTGTTAAAAAAATTCTTGAGTACAGACAGCTTGCAAAGTTAAAATCTACTTATGCAGACGGTCTTGCAGCATATATAAGCGAAGACGGAAGAATTCATGGCAAATTCAACCAGACAATAACTGCGACCGGAAGAATAAGCAGTACAGAGCCTAATTTGCAGAATATACCGATAAGAATGGAACTTGGACGACAGATTAGAAAAGTATTTATACCAAAAGAAGGATGTGTTTTTCTGGATGCCGATTATTCACAGATTGAACTAAGAATTATGGCACATATGTCAAAAGATGAGAAGCTTATTGAGGCATATAATATGGCTGAAGATATTCACAGGATAACAGCTTCACAGGTATTTGGTGTTCCGTTTGATGAAGTTACTGATTTGCAGCGAAGAAATGCTAAAGCAGTAAATTTTGGCATTATTTATGGTATCAGTTCATTTGGATTAAGTCAGGATCTTAGTATTTCAAGAAAAGAAGCATCTGATTATATTGAGCAGTATTTTAAAACATATCCGAAAATAAAAGGATATATTGATTCGATGGTTGAAGATGCGAAAAAAACAGGATATTCACTTACAATGTTTAACAGAAGACGTCCTATTCCGGAATTAAAATCAAGCAATTTTATGCAGCGTTCATTTGGGGAAAGAGTTGCAATGAATGCACCGATTCAGGGAACGGCGGCAGATATAATCAAACTTGCAATGATAAGAGTATATGATGCGTTGAAAAAAGGCGGATACAAGTCAAAGCTTCTATTGCAGATTCATGATGAACTTCTTGTTGAAACTTATCCTGATGAAATAGAAGATGTAAAGAAGATAATTGAGGACGGAATGAAAAATGCAGTTAAGCTGTCTGTTCCGCTTGAAATTGATATGAAACAGGGAAATAACTGGCTTGAAGCACATTAAGCACATAATTTTCAGTAAAAGTATATGTTTTATAATGTTGAAAGAATGGTAGAGAGTTATGAAAGTGATAGGAATAACCGGGGGCGTTGGCTGTGGTAAAAGTACAGTGCTTAATCTTATAAAAGAAAATTTTAATGCATTTATTATCATGGCGGATGATGTTGCAAAAGACCTGATGAAAAAAGGCAAAAAAGGATATGATGAAACAATTGCTTTTTTTGGAGACGAAATTATAGATGACACAACTGGTGAAATAGACAGACCGAAGCTTGCATCAGTTATATTTTCTAACCCGAACAAGAGGATTGTTTTAAATAGTATAATTCATCCGGTTGTAAAAAAAGAGATAGTGTCAATGATAACACAGGCAAAAATAGATGATAAATATGACTATATATTTGTTGAAGCGGCACTTCTTCTTGATGACCATTACAATGTTTTCTGCGATGAGACATGGTATATATATGCTGATGAAGATTCAAGAAGAAAAAGATTGAAAGAAAGCCGTGGTTATTCTGATGAAAAGATTGACGGAATCATAAAAAGCCAGCTTGGTGAGGAAGAGTTTAAGAAAGGCTGTGATATAGTGGTCGATAACAGTGGTAACATCAATGATACGTATGCACAGCTTGTTAAATTATTGCAGATGTGATATATTTTTACTAATTTTAGGAAAGGGCTGATTGATATGACAGATTTAAAGGCCATAAAAGATGATCTGGTTTTTGGGCTGGATATAGGAACACGAAGTATTGTCGGAGTTGTTGGATACCTTTCACATCAGGTTTTTCATGTTGTGGCAATGGCTGAAGAAAAGCATGCAACAAGAGCAATGCTTGATGGACAGATTCATGATATATATAAAGTCGGTGATACAATACGACGGGTAAAGAACAGTCTCGAAAGACAGATCGGATTTGCTCTTACAGATGTTTGTATTGCAGCAGCCGGACGTGTGTTAAAAACAGTAAATGCATCGGCAGAGTATGCGTTTGAAAATGAGACGAGGGTAACGCAGGAACATATTTATTCACTTAATCTTCTTGCGGTTGAAAAGGCACATGCACAGGTTAATGAAAACAGTACGGATATACATTATTACTGTGTTGGAAATACACCCGTTAACTACAAACTTAACAGTTTTGATATAAGTAACCTTGAGGGACATAAAGCAGAAAAAATCGGAGTTGAACTTATTGCAACATTTCTTCCAGAGGAAGTCGTTGATGGACTTTATCAGGCAGTTGAATATGCAGGACTTCATGTGGCAAGCCTTACACTCGAGCCTATTGCGGCTATGAATGTTGCTATTCCGGAACAGTACAGGCTTCTTAATATCGGACTTATAGATGTCGGTGCGGGGACATCGGATATATGTCTCACAAAAGATGGAAGCATTATAGCATATGGAATGATTCCACTTGCCGGTGATGAAATAACAGAAGTTATTGCAAAGACTTATCTTGTTGATTTTAATACTGCTGAGCAGATTAAAGTTGAAGCAAGTGATAAAAAAGAAGGGATTGTTGAGTTCAAGGATATAATGGGACTTACACAGAAAATTCCGGCAGAGCAGATACTTAAAGATTCGGAATCTGTTATAGATAAAATGGCTGATGCTGCAGCCCAAAAGATAATAGAGCTTAACGGGAACAGACCTGTAAATGCGGTATTTGTTGTTGGCGGCGGCGGAAAGATGGCAAGCTATACACAAAAGGTAGCTGAACATCTAGGCATTATGGCAGAGAGAGTAGCTGTGCGTGGAGAAGAAGTACTCGGTTCAATTTCATTTGATATTGACGGATTTAAAAAAGATTCATTATATGTAACACCAATCGGAATATGTACGAATTATTACACACAGAAAAACAGTTTTATGTTTGTTACTGTCAATGGTGAGAGAATAAAAATGTATGATAATAACAGACTTACAGTTGTTGATGCTGTTATGCAGGTAGGTTTTCCTAATGAAAAACTATTCCCACAGAGAGGCGGACAGCTTGAGTTTACTGTAAACGGAAAGACACGCCTTATACGTGGCGAGGCGGGCGATGGTGCTGTTATTATGATTAATGGGAAAAATGCCAATCTCAATACAAAGATTGAGCAGAATGATATTATAGAAGTTAAAGAATCAACAGTAGGTGCGAAAGCGTCAACAACAATCGGCCAGCTTGATGAATTCAAGGCGACTGTTTCATTTATAGTAGATGATAAAAAAGTAAACTGTCCAAGATTTGCATATGTAAATGGAGAGTTGAAATCAGAGTTTTATGAGATAAATAATGGCGATGATATTTCTATGGCTGATTTTTACACGGTTGAGCAGTTGTTTACTTTTCTTGATATGGATATGTCAAACCTTAATATTTATGTAAATAATGAGCCGGCACAAAATGATACAAAAGTATATGAAAACTTCTCTGTAAAGACACATGGGCTTTCTGATTATACAGTATCATCAGGTTTTGATGATGAAACTTATTCAGAAGCTGAAGATGTACAAGAAAATGCTGAATATGCAGAAAATACAGAGTATACAGAATATGCAAAGTCTCATGAGGATAAAGCGGTCAAAGCAGGAGCCAATACTGAAGGAAATACAGTGCAGGAAGAAGTTAAGCAGAGTGATGATGTTGTAAAAGATATATTTGTTCTTATAAATCATCAGCCGGTTAAGCTTTCTGGAAAGAAAAAGTATGTGCTCGTTGACATATTTGATTTTTATGATTTTGACCTCAGCAAGCCGCAGGGCTCGGATGTTGTTTTAAAACTTAACGGACAAAAAGCAGATTATCTTGCACCATTAAAAGATGGTGATTTGATTGACTTATACTGGGAGGGCTGAAAATGCGGCTGATGACGATTGCGAGCGGAAGCAGTGGAAATTGCATATATGTAGGCTCGGGAAATACACATATTCTTATTGATTCAGGAATAAGCCGCAAAAAAATTGCAGATGGACTTGCACTTGCCGGACTTTCAATGAAAGATATTTCGGCTGTGTTTGTGACACATGAGCATATTGACCATATAAAAGGACTAGGTGTTATATCAAGGAAAGACTCAATTCCGATATATTCGACCAAAGGCACTATTCGTGGAATTAAAGAATGTTCATCACTTGGAGAGATGGACGAGTCTCTTTTTAATGAGATAAATGCCGATGCGGATGTTTTTGTTAATGATTTGCAGATTCATCCTTTCAAGGTGTCACACGATGCCAATGAACCGGTTGCATATACTGTAAAGTGCAAAGAAAAAAAGATTGGAATTGCGACTGACCTTGGATTTTATGATGATTACATAGTGGATAATATAAAAGGCTCACAGGCAATGCTTATAGAAGCAAATCATGATGTGAATCTTTTGCAGGTTGGAAGCTATCCATATTATCTTAAACAAAGGATTCTTAGTAATAAAGGACATCTTTCAAATGAGACATCGGGGCATCTTATAGACAGCCTTCTGGAGAATGATGTTAAAAATATTTTTCTCGGGCATTTGAGTAAAGAGAATAATTATGATAAACTAGCATATGAGACTGTCCGTCTTGAAATAGATATGAGTGACAGCGAGTACAGGGCTGATGATTTTGACATTACTGTTGCTAACCGCGATATACCGTCAAAGATAGTCGAAATCTAAAACAAAAGGAAAATATGGAGGAAAAAACAATGAAAAAATGTGTGATTACAGTGGTTGGAAAGGATACAGTGGGTATTATAGCAAAGGTATGTTCATATCTTGCAGATAACAGAATTAATATTCTTGATATATCGCAGACAATAGTTTCTGGTTATTTTAACATGATGATGATTGTTGATATGTCACAGCCGGCAAAACCATATGATGATGTTATTTCTGATCTTGATAATCTTGGTGATGAAATCGGGGTTGCAATTAAATGCCAGCGTGAAGAAATTTTTGATATGATGCATCGTATATAATCGTCAGAAGAAGGAGAAGTCAATGATTAACATATTTGAAGTAACTGAAACTAATAAGATGGTGGAGAAAGAGAATCTTGATGTAAGAACTATTACAATGGGTATTAATCTTCTTGACTGTGCAAGTGAAAATCTTGACGAAGTAAACGAAAAGATTTACAAAAAAATTACAACTCTTGCGAAAGACCTTGTTTCTACAGGAGAGAGCATTGCAAAAGAATTTGGTGTTCCTATTGTAAATAAGAGAATATCAATTACACCAATTTCACTTGTAGGTGCTGCAGCATGTAAGACACCAGAGGATTATGTTACTATTGCAAAGACTCTTGATAAGGCAGCACATGAAGTCGGAGTAAACTTTATTGGTGGATACTCTGCAATCGTATCTAAAGGGATGACAAGAAGTGATGAACTTCTTATCCGTTCAATACCTGAGGCTATGGCTTCAACAGAGCTTATATGCAGTTCTGTTAATGTCGGTTCAACAAAGACTGGTATTAACATGGATGCAGTACGTCTTATGGGACAGATAGTAAAAGAGACAGCAGAAAAGACAAAGGATGCAGATTCGCTTGGATGTGCAAAGCTTGTTGTTTTATGTAATGCACCTGATGATAATCCTTTTATGGCGGGAGCGTTTCACGGCGTTTCAGAAGATGATGCGATTATCAATGTCGGTGTAAGCGGTCCTGGCGTTGTTAAATATGCACTTGAAAGTGTACGCGGTGAAAGTTTTGAGGTATTATGCGAGACGATTAAAAAGACAGCTTTCAAGATTACAAGAGTTGGACAGCTCGTTGCACAGGAAGCATCAAAGAGACTCGGAATACCATTTGGTATCATAGATTTATCACTTGCTCCTACACCGGCTATCGGTGACAGCGTTGCTGATATTCTTGAAGAAATCGGACTTGAGCACGCAGGAGCACCGGGAACAACAGCAGCACTTGCACTTTTAAATGACCAGGTTAAAAAGGGTGGTGTAATGGCTTCTTCTTATGTTGGCGGATTAAGTGGTGCATTTATTCCTGTAAGTGAAGACCAGGGTATGATTAATGCTGTTAATGCGGGAGCATTGTGCATTGAAAAGCTTGAAGCCATGACTTGCGTATGTTCTGTAGGACTTGATATGATTGCAATTCCGGGAGATACAAAGGCTGAGACAATTTCAGGAATTATTGCGGATGAAGCTGCAATCGGTATGGTAAACCAGAAGACAACAGCTGTAAGAGTTATTCCTGTTGTCGGAAAGGGTGTCGGAGAGACTGTAGAATTCGGCGGACTTCTCGGATATGCACCTATTATGCCGGTCAATCAATTTGACTGTTCTGCATTTGTAAACAGAAAAGGAAGAATTCCTGCACCAATCCACAGTTTTAAGAATTAATTAAAATGGAAGAGTATGTTAATATAAATCACACATTTGAACCGGTATATGATAAAAATACAAGAATATTGATTCTTGGTACATTTCCGTCTGTTAAATCAAGAGAATATGGATTTTATTATGGGCACCCGCAAAACCGTTTTTGGCGGGTGCTTTCTGGAATTACAGATTCGCAGCTGCCTGTTTCAATACAGGAAAAGAAAGAATTTTTATTATCGCATCATATAGGAATCTGGGATGTAATAAAGAGCTGTACAATAAAAGGTTCTGACGACAGCAGCATAAAAAATGTTACAGTTAATGATTTTACAAAAATATTAAACAAATCAGACATACATGCAATATTTGCGAACGGAAATAAGGCATATGACCTGTATGAAAAATATGTCTTTGAAACTGTTGGGATTAAAGCTGTGAAACTGCCGTCAACAAGCCCGGCAAACGCAAGGTGGAATCTTGAAAAACTTGAAACGGCATATAGTGGGATGCTGAAATATATAGCGGATTAATATATATAGCGGATTAATATATAACAAGGAGTTTATGCTATGAACTCCTTGTTGTTTTATGCTTGTTATTTTATATATAAAGGCTGTCTGAATTCGTCTTTATTTATTATGCCGGATTTTGTGTATACAATCTGGTTGTATAAAGATGCGGCATGAATGTCGTCGGTTAAAAGATTTTTGCAATCGGCAGCTTTTGTGATTATCGGAACAGGACATGTCTTTTTGATTTGACGTAGATATTCACGGCCTTTTTTGTCAAAACCAAGAATTCTTATATATGGAAGAGACTTATATTGCGATATATTTTCTTTTTTTATATCAAGAATAATATGCATAAGGCACCGGCTCAGCCTCGAATAAGTAAAGCCGCGTGTTTTTATTTTTTCAATAAATCCATTAAATGAGTCGCAGCCTGTAAATGATGAATATATACGGCACGCAAGGTCTTTGTTAATGTCATGGTATGCACATAATGTTTCAATGCATGTATTTTTATTATATTTGGCAATATAAAAAATGTTTGAAATTTTGTAATTCAGCATAGAAGAAAAATCATCAGCATATATAAGTGTATTGTTCTGGCTTTCGGATGATAATATATTGTACATCGCTTCGGGCATGACATTTTGAAGCTCTTTTATATTTTTGCAGCGGCTGTCATTGTTTTTGTGTATGCCGCTGTCATGCAAAATTTTTCTTATTGCAGATGCACTGGCTATATTTTCATGAATTTCGATGTCGTGGTAACCGCTTATTTTTCTTGTGAGTGCGACAGGAGTGACAGCACTTTCTGATTTTATTATTTCTTTTATATATTCGATTGCTAAAATATTATTTGGTGATGAAATTAATCTACTTATATCATCTGATTTAAAAAATTCTGATAACGCTTTAGCTCTGGCAGTTGGAAATGAATCTCCGCATGTGAGGGCTTTTTTTAGATGCTTTTTGTATTCATCGGGCTCGTTGACAAGTGTTATTGCTATTTTTTTCAGCATATGGATATCAGCATTTTCACATCCGAAAGAAATGAAAGATGCATTTAATGCGTTAAGTGTCGCTACGGCACCTGCTGCGAAAATTTCCGCACTTGAAACAGCATAAAATAAAGGCAGTTCAACTACAAGATTTACGCCGGAATCAACGGCAGCACGGCATCGTTTGTATTTGTCAGTTATGGCAGGAATTCCACGCTGCACAAAATTACCGCTCATAACAGCGATTGCAATATCTGCATTTGTAATTTCGAGCGATTTTTGAAGATGATATAAGTGCCCATTATGGAATGGGTTATATTCGGTTACAAGACCGGCTGCTTTTATATTCTGCATTTTTAACTCCGTTTTACGCACAATAAAGTGTTTTATATATAAATATTTTAACATACTTAACTTTGTGCGGCAAATAAAACAATATAATAACTTGTACTTGCCAAAAATTTGGTATATAATTTAGAAAAAGTATTGTAAGTGATACTTATTGATATTTACATAATACAAGGAGGAGTCAGTAATCATGGCATTTATTGACACAATTAAAGAAAAAGCTAAGGCAGACAAGAAGACTATTGTATTGCCAGAATCTATGGATAAGAGAACATATGAGGCTGCTGAGAAGATTTTAAAGGAAGGTATCGCTAATCTTATTATTATCGGTACACCTGAAGAAATCGCTGAGAATGGCAAGGGTTATGATATTTCAGGTGCAACAGTTGTTGATCCTTTTAACGACCCTAACAAGCAGAAGTATATTGATAAGTTTGTAGAATTAAGAGCTAAGAAGGGTGTTACACCTGAGCAGGCTAAAGAGATGATGGAGAAGGATTACATGTACTATGCATGTCTTATGTGCAAGTGCGGTGATGCTGATGGTGCTGTTTCTGGTGCATGCCATTCAACAGGTAACACAATCAGACCAGCTTTACAGCTTCTTAAATGTAAGCCGGGCGTAAGCAGCACATCAGGCTTCTTCCTTATGGAAGTTCCTGATTGTGAACTTGGTGAGAATGGTCTTTTCGTATTTGCAGACTGTGCTGTTAATATTGACCCTGATTCAGAACATCTTGCTGAGATTGCAGCTTTATCAGCTCAGTCATTCGAGATGTTTGTTGGAAAGCCTGCTAAGGTTGCTATGCTTTCATTCTCATCATATGGCAGTGCAAAGCATGAGAGAGTAGATCTTGTTTCAGAGGCTACAAAGATTGCTAAAGAGAAATATCCAGAACTTGCTGTTGACGGAGAACTTCAGTTAGATGCTGCATTAGTTCCAGAAGTAGCTGCATTAAAGGCTCCAGGTTCACCAGTTGCCGGCAAAGCTAATACATTAGTATTCCCTTCACTTGAAGCAGGAAATATTGGATACAAGCTTGTTCAGAGACTTGCAAAGGCTGAGGCTTATGGTCCTGTTCTTCAGGGTCTTTCAATGCCTGTTAATGATCTTTCAAGAGGATGTTTCGCTGATGATATCGTTGGTACAGTAGCTTTAACAGCAGTACAGGCTCAGATGTCAAAGTAATTTACAAAGACATTATTTAAAAAGCAATTAGTAAAAGTATTATTTAAGGAGAATTTTTTAAATATGAACATTTTAGTATTAAACTGTGGAAGCTCATCACTTAAATACCAGTTGATTAACATGGATGATGAGAGCGTAATTGCAAAAGGTCTTGTAGAAAGAATCGGTATTGAAGGTTCTATTCTTACACATAAGCCAACAGGCAAAGACAAATATGTTGTTGAGACACCTATGAAGGATCACAACATTGCTGTAAAACTTGTACTTGACGCTCTTATGGATGCAGAACATGGCGTTATTAAGTCAACAGATGAAATCGCTGCTGTAGGTCACAGAGTTCTTCACGCAGGCGAGAAATATATCGAGTCATGTATCGTTACAGAAGATGTTAAGAAAGTTGTAAGAGAGTGCTTCGATTTGGGACCTCTTCACAATCCGGCTAACTTAATTGGTATTGAGGCTGTTGAGGCTGCTATGCCAGGTAAGCCAAATGTGGCTGTATGGGATACAGCATTCGGTGGAACAATGGAGCCAAAGGCATATCTTTATGCTATTCCTCGTGAATATTATGAGAAATATGGCGTAAGAAGATATGGTTTCCACGGAACAAGCCACAGCTTTGTATCTAAAGAAACTATTAAGTTTGCTAATCTTAATCCAGAGACAGCAAAAGTTATTGTTTGCCACCTCGGTAACGGTGCTTCAATTTCAGCATCAATCGGCGGCAAGTGTGTAGATACATCTATGGGTCTTACTCCGCTTGAAGGACTTATCATGGGTACACGTTCAGGTGATCTTGACCCTGCAATTATTGAATATCTTTGCAACCATGAGAATTTAACTGTAAGCGAGATGCTTAATATTCTTAATAAAAAGTCTGGTGTTCTTGGCATGTCAGGCGGTATTTCATCTGACTTCAGAGACCTTAATGCTGCAGCTAACGAAGGCAATGAGATTGCTAAGGTTACACTTGAGGCATATGCTTACAGAGTTGCTAAGTACATCGGTTCTTACACAGCAGCAATGAATGGTGTAGATGCAATCACATTTACAGCAGGTGTAGGTGAGAACGCAGCATGGTTAAGACCAATGGTTTGCAAGTATCTTGGATTCCTCGGAGTTAAGCTTGATGAAGCTGCTTCTGAGAAGGCTTGTGGCGTTGAAGGCATTATTTCAACAGCTGATTCAAAGGTTAAACTTTGTGTAATTCCTACTAATGAGGAACTTGCTATTGCAAGAGAGACATTAGCATTAGTTAAATAATTTTGTTTGACAAATTTTTTATAAATTTTGTTTAATAAATTAAATATTTTGTTGACAAATATTGTAGCGGTGCGTATAATAGACAAAGTGTGGTAAACGTAATTGCGTTATGCTTTGACTTTTACGCACCGTATATAGTGTGAATTGGAGACAATTATGCTAATTGATTTAAGAAAGCTTCTATCCGGTACAGAGGATGAACTTACAGTCAGTGCTTGTCTTGATATGGACAAGTTCGATGACGGTTTGAACAGTTATGAGATTGTAAGTAAAGAGCCGTTTGAATTAAAGATTGTGAAGGTCGGTAAGTCCAAGCTTCATATTATCTGCAGTGGTTCGGTTGATATGAATATTCCCTGCGACAGATGCCTTAAACCTGTATTGACAAGCGTCAGTTTTGATATTGATGATGCTGTTGAGATGGAAGAGAATGCATCTGAGGATGAAGAGCCAGAAGAAAAAGACTATATTGATGGATACAGCCTCGACGTTGACAGACTTGTTTTCGGCGAATTATTGTTATCCATGCCAGGGAAAGTCTTATGTAAAGATGACTGCAAGGGATTATGTCCTGTTTGCGGAACAGATTTGAATGTCACTGAATGTGATTGTGAAAAGGAATCCCTGGATCCCAGAATGTCTGTTTTCAAAGATATTTTAAACAATTTTAAGGAGGTGTAACCTATGTCAATTTGTCCTAAGAATAAATCTTCAAAGGCTAGAAGAGATAAGAGAAGAGCTAACTGGAAAATGAGTGCTCCTAATCTTGTAAAGTGCAGCAAGTGTGGTGCTTTAATGATGCCTCACAGAGTTTGCAAGTCTTGTGGATCATACAACAAGAAAGAAATTATCGCTGTTGATTAATTTTTTCTTACGTTTATAAATGCCGGGTTGTGTCTGTATGGATATGACCCGGTTTTTTGTTATAAACAGAGTGATATATTAAAAAATGAAAATTATAAGCTTATTATAACGGATAATTCCAAAATTACAGAATGGTTGACTGTGATAAAATATATTACATATGTGCAAGTGCGTCAGCTTGATTTTAAAACAAATTTATAGTATATTAAAAGACGATTGATATTTTTATATTTTAAGAATGGAGATAAATAATGTCAGATATATGCAGAGTAGCACTTGATGCGATGGGTGGAGATAATGCACCCGGTGAAGTCGTAAAGGGTGCAGTTGAAGCAACTAAAAAAGAAAATGATATTCACGTGGTTCTTGTCGGTAAAGAAGCAGCAATACAGGCAGAACTGGATAAATATGATTATAGCAAAGAACTGATTGAAGTTGTTGATGCGGCTGATGTCATAGAGACAGGTGAACCGCCTGTTATGGCTGTAAGACGCAAGAAAGAATCTTCACTTGTAAAAGCAATGTATCTTGTAAAAGAAGGAAAGGCAGATGCATTTGTCTCAGCAGGAAGTTCTGGTGCAATACTTGTAGGTGGTCAGACAATTGTAGGCAGAATCAAGGGCGTTGAACGTCCTCCGATGGCACCGCTTATTCCTACAGCAACAGGAGTGTCACTTCTTGTTGACAGTGGCGGTAATGTCGACGCAAGACCTAGCTTCCTTGTTCAGTGGGCTAAGATGGGTTCTATTTATATGGAGAACATCCTGGGAATAAAGAATCCGAGAGTTGCTATTGTAAATATCGGTCTTGAAGAAGAAAAGGGCAATGCACTTGTAAAGGAAACCTATCCTTTATTAAAGGAATGTAAAGATATTAATTTTATAGGAAGTATAGAAGCAAGAAATATTCCTAAGGGAGATGCAGATGTTATTGTATGTGATGCATTTGTTGGAAATGTAATATTAAAGCTTTACGAGGGAACAGCTTCTACACTGATAAAGAAGATTAAAGGTGCGATGATGTCAAGCTTTAAGACTAAGATAGGTGCACTTTTAATAAAGAAATCGCTTAAAGAGGAGTTAAAGACTCTTGATGCGACAGAGTACGGCGGAGCACCACTGATAGGTCTTAACGGCCTTGTGGTTAAGGTTCATGGCAATGCCACATCAAAAGAGATTGGCAATGCACTTATACAGTGTGTTAAATTTAAAAAACAAAAAATTAATGAAAAGATTACAGCTTCACTTAATGTTGAAGAGTAATATAGGAGGTTTATCATGGAATTTGAGAAGATTCAGAAAATTATTGCAGATGTATTAAACATCGAACCTGAGAAGATTACAATGGAGTCAGCATTTGTTGATGACCTTAATGCAGATTCACTTGATGTATTGCAGATAGTAATGGGAATTGAAGATGAGTTTGACATTAAGATTCCTGATGAAGCAACAGAGAAGATTGTTACTGTTGCAGATGCAGTAAACGAGATTAAGTCAGCAGTTAAATAATGTGAACGGGCTGTCTTATATGACAGCCCGATTTTTTTAGCCACAAAGGCAGAATGGAGATTAATGTGAAAAACAACTCTGATTTAAAAGAATTCCAGAACAGAATTGGTTATCATTTTAATGATGAAAAGTATTTGAAAACAGCACTTACACACAGTTCATTTGCTAATGAAGTCAAGATGAGAAAAGTAAACGATAACGAGAGACTTGAATTTCTTGGAGATGCGGTTCTTGAGCTTACCTCAAGCGATTACATATATAAAAACCATTCCGAGATGAATGAAGGCTCTATGACAAGACTCAGAGCAAGTATAGTATGTGAGCCTACACTTGCACTCTGTGCGAGGGCATTCGGATTAGATGAGTTTATAATGCTTGGAAAAGGTGAGGAACTTACCGGAGGACGCAAGCGTGATTCAATCGTTTCAGATGCATGTGAGGCTGTAATTGGTGCGATTTATCTTGACGGTGGTTTTGCTAGTGCAAAAGAATTTATCACGAAGTTCATATTAAATGATCTTGATAATAAAAAACTCTTTTATGATAGCAAAACTATCTTACAGGAGGTAGTTCAGGCTAACGGAATTGAAGTAAAGTATGAAATGATAGGCGAAAAAGGACCTGAACATGATAAAATATTTGAAGTGTGTGCAAGTGCAGGAGATTTATTTAATGTAAAAGCAGAGGGACACACAAAAAAGGCCGCACAGCAGAAAGCGGCATATAATGCACTTATTCTGCTTAAAGAGCAGGGTGTTGATATTAACCCGAAGGGAAAAAGATAGATGTATTTAAAAAGTATAGAAGTCCAGGGCTTTAAGTCATTTGCCAACAAAATAGTTTTTGACTTCCACAATGGTATTACAGGCATTGTTGGACCGAATGGTTCAGGAAAGAGTAATGTTGCTGATGCTGTAAGATGGGTTCTCGGTGAACAGAGTGCGAAGCAGCTTCGAGGTGCAAAGATGGAAGATGTCATATTTGCCGGAACAGAAGCGAGAAAGCCTGTAGGATATGCTTATGTTTCAATAACACTAGATAATTCAGATCATGCACTTGCTGTCGATTATGATGAAGTAACAGTTACACGTAAAGTATTCCGTTCTGGTGAGAGCGAATACCAGATGAACGGACATGTGTGCCGTCTGAAAGATATTACAGAGCTTTTCTATGATACAGGTATCGGTAAAGAAGGATATTCTATTATCGGTCAGGGTCAGATTGATAAAATATTAAGTGGTAAGCCTGAGGAGAGAAGAGAACTCTTTGATGAGGCTGCAGGAATTGTAAAGTTTAAGAGAAGAAAAGCTGCAGCGATAAAAAAACTCGAACACGAACGGGATAATCTTGTCCGTGTGAACGACATTTTGTCAGAACTTGAAAAGCAGGTAGGTCCATTAGAGAAGCAGTCAGAAAAAGCGAGGGAATACCTCAGGTTAAAAGAAGATTTAAAGACAAGAGATGTCAATGCATTTCTTCTGGAAAGCGATAAAATCCGCGAAGATTTGACAGCGGTCAATGAAAAGATAAGTATTGCTGAAAATGAACTTTTGCAGGCAAATGCTGAGTATGAGAGCACAAGAGCAGAATATGATTCAATTGAATCAAAGCTTTCAGAAGTTAATGGCAGGATAGAATCAGTAAATACAGAACTTTCAGATACAGGAGTTGAAAAACAGCGTCTGGAAGGTCAGATAAATGTATTTGCTGAACAGATAAAAACGATTGAAGCCGGAAACAGACATTTTTCAGAGCGAATTGCTGATATAGACAAAGATATAGAGCAAAAAAACAAGTCGCTTGAAGATGTAATAAATCAGAAAGATGCTTTGAAAGACAGTTTGGCTGAGTTTGAAGAAAAACAGGCTGAAAATGACAGAAAGCATGAAGAAATAACTGCACAGATAGAAGATATTTCATCTAAGATTGATGCAAACCAGAATAAAATCTATGATATTTTAAATGAAAAATCTAATATAAATGCCGATAACCAGCGTTTCAAGACAATGCTCGAACAGCTTAATATTAAAAAAGCAGAGTTAAGCAGCAGGATAATCCAGGGCAAAAGTCAGGAAAATGCACAGGATTCAGTGATTTCTTCTTTGGAGAATAAGCTTAAAGAAACAGAAAATACTATTGCTGAATATACATTATCAATAGAACATAAAAATGCTGCTGTTGCTGATAACAAGCAGAAAATTGCTGATTTAAACAGTGCGGCAGACAAACTTTCACAGCAGTATCACCGTGAAAAATCAAGACTTGAGTCGTTAATCGCAATCACAGAAAAATACGACGGTTACGGTAACAGCATAAGAAAGATTATGGAACTGAAATCTGAAAATGAGGGAATAATCGGTGTTATTGCGGATATAATCAAAGTCGAAAAGAAATATGAGACTGCGATTGAGACGGCTCTTGGCGGAACAATCCAGAATATTGTAACTGATAATGAAAATACAGCAAAAAATCTTATTGCATATCTTAAAGAAAATAAATTTGGACGGGCAACATTTCTTCCTTTATCGTCAATATCGGGAAGAAATACAATAGAAAAAGAGCCGTGCATGAATGAAAAAGGTGTTATAGGTGTTGCGAGCAGCCTTGTAAGAATTTCGTTTGAGTATGAAAATCTGGCAAAGTACCTTCTTGGAAGAATTCTTGTTGTTGATAATATTGATAATGCACTTGCTATTGCAAGAAAATATAAACATTCTTTAAGAATCGTTACGCTTGAAGGCGAACAGTTAAATCCGGGTGGTTCAATGACCGGTGGTGCATTTAAGAATGCGGGAAATCTTCTCGGACGACGCCGTGAGATTGAAGAGTTAAAAGTTAATACTACAAATGTCAATAAGCAGTTTAATGATACAAAAAATGAGATAGCTGAGTTAAGAAAGCTTGTTGCATCAATAAGAGAAGAACTTGATGTGCTTAATAAGCAGATGCGAGAAGCACAGCTTAATAAAAATACAGTCCAGTTAAATCTCAAACAGGCACTTTCAAAGAAATCAGAGATTATTGATTCATACAAAGATTCGCAGATTCAGGTTGCTGAGATAGGAAAAGAGATAGAATCTGTATTACAGCAGCAAAGTCTTGTGAGTGGTAATCTTGAGAACTTAAACAGTTCTACAGAAAGTTCACAGAAAGAGATTGATGAGCTTACATCACTTCTTGAGAGCAAAAAACAGGAAGAGGCAAAACATCTTACTGATTCAGAGCATGTTAAGATAGAATATTCTTCGCTTTTGCAAAAAGAAAGTTTTATAGATGAAAATAAGTCACGTCTTGAGAGTGAAATAAGCCGTCTTAATCAGGAAAAAGAAGAAATAAAGCAGAAACAGGAACTTACAGCTGGAGATGTCAAGTCAAAGCAGGCAGAGATAGAAGATGTTAATATTTTAATTAAAAATGCAGCAAAAAAGATTTCAGAATGCAGTCTTGAAATTACCAAGCTTAAAACACAGCGTGACGCAATGAATTCAAGCCATAAAGTGTTCTTTGAAAAACGTGAAAAGCTTAACGAACATATAACTGATCTTGACAAGGAAGTTTACCGTCTTAATTCTGGTAAAGAAAAACTTGAGGAGAGCAGTGATTCAATTACAGATTATATGTGGAGTGAGTACGAGCTTACTTATAGTTATGCATTGGAGCTTAAAAATCCTGAATTTGACAATCTTTCATCATTAAAGAAAGAAATACATTCTCTTAAAACTGCCATTAAAAATCTGGGTGATGTAAATGTTAATGCGATTGAGGAATACAAAGAAGTAAATGAGCGATATATTTTCTTAAAGGGCCAGCATGATGACCTCATTGAAGCGGAAAGTTCGCTTACACAGGTGATTGAAGAGCTTGACAATGGCATGCGTGTCCAGTTCGCACAGAAGTTTGAGGAAATTAAAAAAGAATTCGATAAAGTATTTAAAGAACTTTTCGGAGGCGGACGTGGAACGATTGAACTTGTTGAAGGTGATGATATTCTTGAAGCAGGAATTGTTATTATTTCACAACCGCCCGGAAAGAAACTGCAGAATATGATGCAGCTTTCAGGTGGAGAAAAAGCACTCACGGCTATAGCACTTTTATTTGCAATTCAGAATCTTAAACCGTCGCCATTCTGTCTTCTTGATGAGATTGAAGCCGCACTTGATGATTCAAATGTAGGAAGATTTGCTAATTATCTTCATAAGCTTACAAAGCATACGCAGTTTATTGTAATTACACACAGACGTGGTACAATGTCGGCAGCGGACAGGCTTTATGGTATAACGATGCAGGAAAAGGGTGTATCTACACTTGTATCAGTAGATTTAATTGCAAATGATTTGGACAAAGATAATAAAAAGGAGTAGTATGGGATTATTCAGTAAATTAAAAGAAGGATTAACAAAGACAAGAAACAATATTGTCTCAGGTATTGATTCGGTGTTTTCGGGATTTTCAAAGATTGATGATGATTTTTATGACGAACTTGAAGAGACACTTATAATGGGTGATATCGGCGTTCGTGCAACAGAAGAGATTATCGAAGATTTAAAGGAAAAAGTTAAAGAAAATAAAATAAAACAGCCTGAGGAATGTAAGCATCTTCTCATTGAAACAATCAAAGAAAAGATGAATCTTGGCGAAAATGCCTATGATTTTGAAAATAAGCAGTCTATAGTAATGCTTATTGGCGTAAATGGTGTCGGAAAAACTACTTCTGTAGGCAAACTTGCCGGTCTGTTAAAGGCAAAGAATAAAAAAGTTATTATGGCTGCCGCAGATACATTCAGGGCTGCTGCAATTGAACAGCTTACGGAGTGGTCAAAACGAACAGGAACTGATATAATAGCACAGAGTGAAGGTTCAGATCCGGCTGCCGTGATTTTTGATGCCGTAGCTGCTGCAAAAGCCCGTAATGCAGATGTATTGTTATGCGATACGGCAGGAAGACTTCACAATAAGAAAAACCTTATGGAAGAGCTTAAAAAGATTGACAGGGTTATTGAGCGTTCATATCCTGAAGCGTACCGTGAAAATCTTATCGTGCTTGATGCAACTACAGGTCAGAATGCACTTTCACAGTTAAAGGAATTTAGCGAAGTAACTAATATTACCGGTATAATCCTCACTAAGATGGATGGTACTGCAAAGGGCGGTATCGCTGTAGCAATTCAGGCAGAGATGGGAATACCTGTCAAATATATTGGTGTTGGAGAGCAGGTTGAGGACTTACAGAAATTTGATTCAGATGTGTTTGTAAATGCACTTTTTGATGTAAAAGAAAATAATGATGAGCAGTAAAGCTTAAAAGGAGAAACCATGGAAGAATTATCACTTAAAAAATTTGAAGAAGCCGCTGAAAAAGTTAAAGAGGTCACACTTGCAACAAATCTTGTATACAGTGAATATTTCAGCAACCAGTCAGGAAATAAGGTATATTTAAAGCCGGAAAACATGCAGTATACAGGTGCATATAAAGTAAGAGGCGCATATTACAAAATCAGCACAATGTCAGAAGACGCAAGAAAAAAAGGACTTATTACAGCTTCTGCCGGTAATCATGCACAGGGTGTTGCATATGCAGCATCAAAGTATGGTGTTCCTGCAACAGTAGTAATGCCTACAACAACTCCTCTTATCAAAGTAAATCGTACTAAAGGTTATGGTGCAAAGGTTGTTTTATACGGAAATGTATATGATGAAGCATGTGAATATGCAATGAAACTTGCAAAAGAGCAGGGACTTACATTCGTTCATCCTTTTGATGACTTAGATGTTGCAACAGGTCAGGGTTCAATCGCAATGGAGATTATAAAAGAGCTTCCTACAGTTGATTATATCCTTGTTCCAATCGGTGGCGGCGGACTTGCAACAGGTGTTTCAACACTTGCAAAGCTTCTTAATCCGAATATCAAGGTAATCGGTGTAGAGCCTGCGGGAGCCAACTGTCTTCAGGAATCATTAAAAGAAGGTAAAGTTATTACACTTCCTACAGTAAATACAATCGCTGACGGTACTGCCGTAAAGACACCGGGAAGCAAGCTTTTCCCATACCTTCAGAAGAATCTTGACAGCATAATTACTGTTCCGGATGAAGATTTAATCGTTGCTTTCCTTGATATGGTAGAAAATCACAAGATGATAGTAGAAAATTCAGGTCTTCTTACAGTAGCAGCATTAAAGCAGATGAATGTAAAGGATAAGAAGATTGTATCTATTCTTTCAGGCGGCAATATGGATGTTATCACAATGTCATCCGTAGTACAGCAGGGTCTTGTCCAGAGAAGCAGAATCTTCACTGTATCTGTTCTTCTTCCTGATAAGCCGGGTGAACTTGTACGTGTCGCTTCAATTATCGCGGAGGCAAGCGGAAATGTAATCAAACTTGAGCACAACCAGTTTGTAAGCATTAACAGAAAGGCAACTGTTGAACTTAGAATAACAATAGAAGCATTTGGTCACGAACACAAGGAAGAAATTGTTAAAAAACTTGATGAAGCAGGACTCCGTCCACGTATAGTTAAGGTTAATATTTAAGATAATACATAAAGTCCGTAATAAAAATCTTATACGGCAGAAAGACACATCATGACATAATAAAATTGTTGTGATGTGTCTTTTGGTGTAATAATCACATTTATAAATGTTTATGTGGAGAATAGTTATATGAAAAATAATTATAAGAATTTTAATTTTTTGAATTATATTGCAGCTGTGATTCTTGTTATTTTGTGTATTGTGCAGATAGTGCCGGATACATCTGTTAAAGCAGAAACATCAGAAAATACAGGAGATATTACAGAAATCCATACAGCGGCCGAGCTTGTGAAAGCATCAGAAAATCAAACTGGAAGTTACAGACTTATGGCAGATATTGACATGACAGGCATAGACTGGACACCATGGGACTTTTCGGGAAAATTTGACGGCAATGGTTATACAATACTTAACCTTTCTGTGACAAAAACAAACAGACGCACAATGAAAACATACGACGGAAACAGAAAAGAATATGATACATATGGTGCGGGATTGTTTGGAATACTTTCTAATGCTGATGTGAGCGGTCTTAATATCAAAGGTGCAAGAATTGAAGTTGCTACAAATAATCATTGCTTTGCAGCTCCAATTGCAGGACTTTGTAATAACAGCAATATATCAGATTGTATCATAAGCGATTCTTATGTAAGTCTTACAGATTCGGCAAAAATGTGGGGAACAGGCGGAATCGCAGGTTTTGGAAGCGGTAATCTTGACAATGTTTCAACCGATGTGACACTTGTGTGCATTGATACGGATAAACAGGTAAAAGACGAACAGTTTATGGGTGGAGCATATGCGGCAGGTTTCCTTAATATTAGAAATTGTAAAATAAATATCGACGGTTATGATTCAGACCATGGTTACGTCCATGATGGTGGGCTTGTTGGAATGTATATGGTATATCCGTATGATTTATCTCTTACATATGCCGGTGAAGTCCTTAACAATGAAGTTTACGGACAGATTACATTTTATGAGGATAATACAGAAAGACGAGCATATTGTAAGGCAAATATGGGCGAAGTCATGAACTGGACATATGCGTATTCGGGATTTAAATATGATTTTGATGCCAACGAAACATTTGATTATTCTGTTACGTTACTTCCTGAAAAATGTGATAATCCTGTATACAATGATACAGTAACAGAACCATCTGTCACGGATTTTGGCTTTACAACACATACATGTCAGGGCTGTGGGTATACATACAATGACAAATACACAATATATAAAGAATATAAAGATGATTCCGAGGAAGTTACATCACCTGACAATGATATGAACATGTCAGATGATTCGTTTGGTGTTACTAAAAAGAAGGATAACCATGTTATACCTGTACTTGTTGTTATTTTGCTGACTGTTGTAATGATTCTTCTTATAGTAAGATATATTCAGGTGAGAAATCAAAGAAAAAGACGCAGGAGACACAGAAGAAGATGAAAAATACTATCTATATGGCACCGATGGAAGGTCTGACGGACTTTACATTCAGAAATGCATATGAAAAAATATTTGGAAAAGGGAAAATTGCAAAATATTTCACACCTTTTATTTCACCGAATAAGTCCGAAAAATTTCTTGCAAGAGAAATACGTGACATAGACAGAGAGCATAATAATGGAATTAATACAGTTGTTCAGGTTATGACAAATGATGCAAAAGATTTTATCTGGACTGCCAGGATGCTTTATGATGAGTACGGTTATAATGAGATAAACTTAAATGCAGGCTGTCCTTCAGGCACAGTTGTTTCAAAAAACAAAGGTTCTGGAATGTTAAACGAGCCGAAGCTTCTTGATAAATTTCTTGACGCAGTGTTTGAAGATGATTTTATAAGGGAAAATATCAAGGTTTCAGTAAAAACGAGGGTTGGTGTAGAGACAGATACAGCATTTCCGGAGATAATTGATATTTATAATAAATATCCGCTTGAGGAACTTATAGTGCATCCGAGACTGCGTACAGATTTTTATAAAAATGACCTTAATCTTGAAGCGTACGATTATGCAGTAAAAAACAGTAGAAGTAAAGTGGTTTTTAACGGAGATATATTTACAAGAAAAAATTTCCTTGATATAAAGAAAAAATTTTCACAGACAGATACATTTATGCTCGGAAGAGGTCTTATTGCTGACCCCGGTCTTATAGATGTGATTGTTTCTGAAAATCCTGAAGATTTCAGCCGTGACCTTATTAGCGATAAAAAACGCATGAAAGAGCTGCATGACCTTGTGTTTGATGCGAGATTGCACATAATGCCGGGCGACACGCATGCCATTCACAGGATGAAGGAAATGTGGTGTTATATGGCATATGTATTTGACGATTGTAAAAAAGAAATAAAAGCAATAAAAAAATCACAGAAAGTAGCTGATTACAAATCGGCGGTTGATATATTTTTTAATGTAGCAAAACTTACAGAGAAAGATTATATATTATTTTCAAAAAAATTCTGATAAGTTATACAATATGTTATTGATATATAGTACCGGTTTATGTAAAATAATATCACAAATGTTAATTTGGGAGATAAATATGAGTAAGATTTATTTTGTGCGTCATGGTGAGAGTGAGTGGAATGTGGCAGATAAAATATGCGGACAGACCGATATACCGCTTACCCAGAGAGGACATGAACAGGCTGTAATGACAGGCGAAAGTTTCGTTGCAAGGAAAATTAAAGCTGATATGATTTTGTATTCACCACTTTTAAGAGCTGCAGATACGGCAAAGCATATTTCAGATATAACGGGAATACCGGCAAGAGAAGAGATGCGTCTTATCGAGCAGAATTTCGGTGTATGGGAAGGAACATCACCACGTAATTCACATGAGTTTTATGAAGCCAAAAAAGGATTTGTACAAAGATTTGGCAGCGGTGAATCCATGTTTCAGCTCGCACAAAGAATATACAATCTTCTTGATGAGTTGAAGGCAGATAGTGACAAAACATATATCCTTGTTGCACATAACGGAATTGCAAGAATCGTCTGTTCTTACTTTAAAGATATGACTAATGATGAGTTTGCCGCTTATGGTGATATATGCTCTAAGTGACTTCTTAATCATGATTTTGTCATGGTTAGTGAAGCAATCACTTAGAGCATTTTTGTTTCAGGAGGTAC